>Ga0153941_1000007_pt1 | contig 236447 bp, 220 predicted proteins | sample TSNJ025MetaG_FD_104733 | JGI IMG/M metagenome (GOLD analysis project Ga0153941, IMG submission 104733) | Attine ant fungus gardens microbial communities from New Jersey, USA - TSNJ025 MetaG | ecosystem: Host-associated > Fungi > Mycelium > Unclassified | place: USA: New Jersey, Brendan T....
CAACCTGATCAAGGGCACCGGCACCATCAGTCACCTGCTGCTGCTCGACAACAGCGGCACCATCGAGGCGTTCGGCGGCACGCTCAGCCTCAACACCGGGCACACCATCGACAACGACGCCGGCGGCATCCTCGAGGCCTCCACCAGCAGCACGCTGGAGATCGACGACAGCCTCAACAACGACGGGCAGCTCAAGACCAACGGCGGCACCATCGACTTCAAGGGCAGCACGATTACGAACAACAACGCCACGAACGGCATCGTGGTGGATGCCAGTGGCGTGCTGGAGGTCGACGCGACCGGCGGCACGTTGACGCTCACTGGTGCCGGCAAGGTGACGTTAGCGAGCGGCAGCCTGATCGAGGGCAACGGTTCCACCAACGAAAAGCTGGACAACGTCAACAACACCATCATCGGGGCCGGCACGATCGGCACCGGCAGCACTGGCAAGCTGACGCTGCAGAACGACTTGAACGGGACGATCGAGGCGGTCGGGGTCCTGACACTCAACACCGGCAACACGGTCACGAATGCCGGGACGATCAAGGTGGACGGGAGCGGCGGCGAGCTCGACGTCCAAGACAGTACGATCTCCAACAGCGGCACCATCATCGTGAATGGCACGCTGCTGGTTCACAATCATCAGCTCACGCTCAACGGCGGCGGCAACGTGACGCTGTCGGGCACGATCACCGCCCAGTCCCCCAGCGACACGTTTGAGAATTCCAACAATACGATCGCGGGCACCGGCACGATCAGCAATCTGCAGCTGGTCAACGACGGAGGCGGTACCATCGACGCCACTGCCGGGACATTGATCCTTGCCACGACCTCCGGCATCACCAATGCGGGAGTGCTGGAGGCCACGGTCGGCGGCACCCTGGACGTCAAGGACAGCACGATCACCAACAGCGGCACGGGCACCAAGGGCATCGTGGTTGACGGCACCAGCACGCTGCTGGTCGATACGCACATTCTCACCCTCACTGGCAGCGGCAAGGTGGCGCTAGCAAGCGGCAGCCAGATCAAGGGTGCAAACAGCAGCGACACTCTGGATAATGTCAACAACACGATCGTCGGCGCCGGAACGATCAGCCAGCTGATTCTCCAGAACGACGCGAGCGCCACGATCGACGCGACCGGAATCCTGGTGCTCAACACGGGTCACACCATCACCAACGCCGGGCTGCTGGAGGCGGCGACCGGTGGCACGCTGGACGTCAAGGACATCGAAATTTCCAACACCGGCACCGGCACCAAGGGCATCCTGCTCGACGGCACGCTCTCGGTCGACATCTCGGGCGGAACCAAGACCCTCAAGTTGGACGGCGGCGGGGCGGTGACGCTCGACAGCGGCAGCCTGATCAAGGCCGCAGTGACCGGCGAGACGTTCGACAATTTCGACAATACGCTCTCCGGTGTCGGCACGATCGGCCAGGCCGACAACAAGTTGACGCTTGAGAACGATGCGAGCGGCACAATCGAGGCGCTCGGCGGAACGTTGACGATCAGCACGGGGACGAACGCCGTCATCAATGCCGGGCTGCTGGAGGCGGCCGCGGGGGCGACGCTGCAGATCAACAGCAACGTCAGCAGCGTTAGCGGGAGCATCATCGAGGCTCTCGCCGCATCGGGCAGCTCCATTGCCGTCGCCAACATCACCGGCAACATCACGGGGACGGGATCTATCGAAATCTTTGGTCAGGCGCACATTGAGATCGGTGGCTCGGTTTCGTCCACGGAGAGTGTGTTTTTTGAGGCCGCGCAGGGGGAGCTGATCCTCGACGATTCTCGAAACAATGGCGTCGGCGTATCGCCGTTCGCAGCGTTGATTGCGGGCACTTCGCTCGGAACCGTAATCACGCCGACTGATCTGATCGATCTCAGGGATCTTCCGTACGTAGGCGGACAGATGTCGGCGACCGTTCTCTCCCAGACTGCGGGCACCACCACTATTAAATTCAGCGACGGCACCTACAACGTGACGCTCACGTTTTCCGGGAGCTACACGAACGGCTGGACTTTCGTGAGCGATGGAGTTGGCGGCACGCCGGGCACGGTGATCAATGTGAGCCCTACGGATGGTCTGGGCGGGGGGACTTTGCACGGAACCATAAACTGGGACACTGCAGGTAATTGGACAAACGGCGTCCCGACCTCTACCACCAACGTTGTGATCGACGCGTCGGGTACGTACACACTCAACCTTTCAGGCACGGATTCTGCGCAAACGCTTTTGGTGAATCACGGTTCGGCCACGGTGGACATCACCATCTCCGGCACCCTCAATCTCTACGGCGACCTCGACGTGATCAAAGCCAACAAGTTCGAAATCGATGGCACGTTGATCGAGCATACGTCGGCCACCTTTTCAGGGCCTATCACAAACGGTTCAACTGCAACTCCCGGAACTATCGACATCGAACCCGGTGTGGATGTGCTCGTTACAGGGAGTATTTCTGGAGTAGGCAAGATCGGGATCGACAGCGGCGCCACGCTCGAGTTCGCAACGGGAAGCAAGCTTGCCCCCAACTCGGGCGATGCGCAGACCGTTTTGTTCGAAGAGGGAGCCGGCAAGCTGATCATCGACGATTGGCAAAAATTCTCCGGACTTATTACCGGCACGTCGGTCGGGATACTGCTCACGGCAAATGATTTGATCGATCTCACGCAGCTTCCCTACAGAAGCGGACACATGTCGGCCTCGGTTTCGTATAATTCGGGCACCAACATTAGCACGGTTACCTTCAGTGACGGCATTAGCTCGAATAATGTCACGCTTACGATTTCCGGCCATTACACGAATGGAAGCTGGAGTTTTGGTGCCGACCCGAGTGCCGTGGGCACGGTAATCCACGATCCGCCGGCGGATTCCGGCACGGTGACGGTCGACAGCGGTACCACGTTGGAGGTCGGAGCTGCGAGCACGGCCACCGTTGACTTCACCAATGCGAGCGGCACGACCGGCAGCCTCGTACTAGACGATTCCAAGGACTTCACCGGCCAGATCGTCGGCTTTGCCGGAGACGGAACGGAATCGAATTCGGATTTGATCGGCCTGAAAGACGTGAATTTCACCGATGTGGCAACGGACAAGACCACCTATGTCGATAACGGAAATGGTACCGGCACGCTGACCCTGTACGATGCTCAGGGCCAGGTGCTCGACCACCTCACCTTCGCGGGAAATTACACGTTGGCGAATTTCGTCATCGAGAGCGACGGCAGCGGCGGCACGCTGATCATCGATCCCCCGGTGGTGGCCAGCCAGAACGGGCCGAGTTCCATCGCGCATGACGGTGATCCGATCGTGGGCAACGGCTCGCACGTGGATCTCGCGATCCCGCAACCCGGCACGATCCAAGGCATTCTCACCAATTTCGTGAACGAGTTCGACAGCGCGAACAAGCTCGAGCTCGACAATCTGCTGGCCGCCCACGGCAACGGGTTGCAACCGCTTCAAGAGCTGCTGCAAGACGTGACGAACGGTCACGCTGCGCCGATTAACAATGATCAGCTGCAGCAGCTGGCGCAGGACCTCGCCAGCGGCCATAATCCGCTGGTCAACTCCGGCGAGGACATCCACGTCAATCCGATCGATCCGCATCACTCCTTCATTATCCACACATGAGCAAGCCAGGGACGGGCAGAGGGCTGGAGAGCATAGGCAATAGGGAACACAGTTGATGTCGCGCTCGCCTTCGCGCTCGCCGCAGGGTTCTGCCCGCTCCGAACTTGCGGCCGCGCTCGCCTCCTGCCGGGGCGCCTTCATCGGCATCGGCCTGATCAGCGCCATGAGCAACGTCCTGATGCTGACCGGGGCGATGTTCATGCTGGAAATCTACGACCGGGTGCTGCCGAGCCGCAGCGTGGCGACGCTCGTCGGGCTGGCGACGCTGGCCGGCGGCCTGTATGCCGCGCAAGGGATTCTCGACCTGATCCGGGGCCGGGTTTTGGTGCGGATCGGGAGCGCCCTCGATGAAACCCTGAGCGGGCGCATCTACAACAGCATCCTGAGACTACCGCTGCTGATCGGATATCAGAAGGACGGTCTGCAGCCGCTGCGCGACCTCGACAGCGTCCGCTCGTTTCTCTCCGGGCCGGGCCCGATCTCGCTGTACGATCTGCCGTGGATGCCGGTGTTCATCGCCGTCTGTTATTTCTTCCATCCCTGGATCGGGCTGACGGCGCTCGGCGGCGGCATCGTTCTCGTGCTGCTCACGCTTCTCACCGAGCTGCTGACTCGCGCGCCCAGCGCCGAGGCGGCGCTGCTTGCCGGAACGCGTAACGGGCTTGCCGAATCCAGCCGCCGCAACGCCGAGGCGCTGGTGGCCATGGGTATGGTCGGCCGCATGGCGGCGCGCTGGGCCGAAGCCAACCGGAAGTACATGGCGAGTCACCGCCGCGTCAGCGACGTCGGCGGTGGCTTCGCCGCCGTCTCCAAGGTGCTGCGCTTGCTGCTGCAGTCGGCCGTGCTGGGAGTGGGCGCCTATCTGGTGATCCTGGAGCAGGCCTCGGCGGGCATCATCATTGCCGGCTCCATCCTCGCCGCTCGGGCGCTGGCCCCGGTCGACTTGGCAATCGCCAATTGGAAAGGGTTTGTCGCGGCCCGCCAAAGCTGGGCCCGGCTCTCGAAGCTCCTGGCGCTGCTGCCGGCGCAGCAGGCGCCGATGCAGCTGCTCGATCCGGCCAAGACGCTGACGGTCGAGAACGTAAGCGTCACGGCGCCGCAGCAGCAGAAGCTGATCGTGCAGGATGTGAGCTTCACGCTCCGGAGCGGCAATGGACTGGGAATCATCGGGCCCAGCGCTTCGGGTAAGTCGTCCCTTGTGCGGATGGTGGTAGGCGTCTGGCGGCCGGTGCGCGGCAGGGTCTCGGTCGACGGCGCGGCGCTCGATCAATGGGCCCCCGAGGCGCTCGGCCGGCACGTCGGCTACCTGCCACAGGACGTGGAGCTGCTCGCCGGGACGGTGGCCGAGAATATCTGTCGTTTCGAACCCGATGCCGATGCCAAGGCCATCATTGCCGCGGCGCAGGCAGCCGGCGTACACGAGCTCATCCTCAATCTGCCCGACGGATACGACACGCCGATCGGAGAGCAGGGCACGGCACTTTCCGCCGGTCAGCGCCAACGGGTCGCGCTGGCGCGGGCGCTGTATCGCGATCCGTTCCTGGTGGTGCTCGACGAGCCCAGCTCCAATCTCGACGCGGTAGGCGAGGAGGCGCTCACGCAGGCGATTCTCGGCGTGCGCAGCCGGGGCGGCATCATCATCGTCGTCGCGCACCGGCCGAGCGCGCTGGCGGCGGTCGACCATCTGCTGGTGATGAACCAGGGACGCGCGCAGGCCTTCGGGCCCAAGGATCAGGTTGCCGCCAAGATGGTGCGGCGCGAGCCGGCCTTGCCGGTGCGGTCCTTGAAGGTGGTCCCGGATGTCTGAGGACGCATCGATGCAAAAGGATACTTCGGCTTCTCGCAGCTCGATTCGACACCATCTGTTCGCCGGCGTCGCCGTCGTCGCGCTGCTTGCGGGCGGTGTCGGCGGATGGGCCTCGACCACGCAATTTGCCGGAGCCGTGATCGCCGGCGGGTCCGTCGTGGTCGATTCGAACGTCAAGAAGGTCCAGCACCTGACCGGCGGCATCGTCGGCGAACTCCGCGTCCACGACGGCGATCGCGTCAGCGCCGGGGACGTCGTGATGCGGCTCGACGATACGGTGACCCGGGCGAACCTCGCGATCGTCAAGAAGGGCCTTGACGAGCTCACTGGCCGCAAAGCGCGCCTGGAGAGCGAGCGGGACGGCAGACAGACCATCAAGTTCCCGGACGAGATGCTCGCGCGCAAGAGCGACCCCGACGTCGCTCATGTGATGGAGAGCGAAAGCAAGCTATTCGAGCTGCGCCGCTCGGCACGACAGGGGCAGAAGTCGCAATTCCGGGAGCGGATCGATCAGCTGCAGGAAGAGACGCGGGGGCTCGTGGCCCAGCAGGCCGCCAAGGACCAGGAGCTCGGCCTGATCGGGCGCGAGCTTGCCGGCGTCAAGGAGCTCTGGGCAAAGAACTTGATTCAGCTCACCAGGCTCACGGCGCTGGAGCGCGAGCAGGCGCGGCTCCAGGGAGAACGCGGACAATTGGTCGCCAGTGCGGCCCAGATCAAGGGCAAGATCGCCGAGACCGAACTGCAGATCATCCAGGTGGACCAGGACCTGAGCAGCGACGTCGCCAAGGAGATGCGCGAAATCGAGGCCAAGATCGGCGAGTTCGTGGAACGCAAGGTCACCGCGGAGGATCAGCTCAAGCGCATCGAAATCCGCGCGCCGCAGGACGGTACGGTATTCCAGCTGGCGGTGCATACGGTCGGCGGCGTCATCGCGCCCGGCGACACGATCATGCTGATCGTGCCCAATGCCGACAACCTCATCGTCGAAGCCAAGGTCAATCCGCAAGACATCGATCAGCTGCAGCTCGGTCAGAAGGCCATGCTGCGGTTCTCGGCTTTCAACCAGCGGACCACGCCGGAGATCGCCGGCGCCGTCGCCCGCATCTCGGCCGATACGACGACCGAGCAGCGAACCGGCCAGAGCTATTACCTGGTGCGCGTCGCGATGCCCCCGCAGGAGGTCGCCCGCCTGGGCGAGGTCAAGCTGTTGCCCGGCATGCCCGTCGAGGCCTTCATCCAGACCGGCGAGCGCACCGTGCTCTCCTATCTGATGAAGCCGCTCCACGATCAGTTCATGCGGGCGTTCAAGGAGAAATGATCCTGCAGTTTCGCGTGCGATTGGTCGAGAACGCGGCCGCTCCCGATTGAATCGATCAAGATCGCGGCCCGGAGGGATGCATCCGGAAAGCGGCCGGGGGCCGTGTCAATACGCGCCGATGGCGCCGCGATGTTCCTCGGAGAACACGTGGGCGTAGAGATTGGCGATCCACAGTTTCCCTTCCTGGGTGACGCGCAGATACTGCAAAGCATCGCCGATGTAGGGCTTGACCGCATTCCAGAAGAAGGCCGGATAGGCGGCGCGCAGGTCCTCGGCAGTTCGAAATCCCAGTTTCTCGCTCGCGCCGGTCTCGCGGAACTCGGCAAATAGCGCCGATGTCTTGCGCAAATAGTTGACATCCGCCAATTGGCCGATCAGGTCGGCGGCGCGCAATAGTCCTGGATAGTCGGCTGTGCTGCCGTGCTGCTCGCTTTCGGGAACGGGGAAACGGGTGTGTTCGATGTTCGCCTCGATTTCCCTCGTATCGATTTGAGTCAAGCTTGCCTTGCCGAAGCGTTCACGAACGAAGAGCTTCGATCTGGTCACGTGATAGGGGGTCAGCGAGGCATCCGTCGAGCCATCCGGTATCGTCGCCAGATCGCCCTTGGCATTGCAGACGTAGTGGCCATTGCGGTCGCCCCGACACACACCGCGCACGTAACCGATGTCGTGACAGAGAAGGGATATCGTAAAGTGCAGCCAGTCGCGCGGCGTGACGCCGCCCTCGCTGGTGTGTTTGCCGCGCAGAATCTCCTGGCCGACCAGCGTCACCATGATGGTATGATTCATGTCGTGGTAGGGAGCATCGCTGTTGGCAATGTTTTCCAGTGCCAGTCGGGAGATGAAGGCGATGATGCCGGGATAACCGGGTTCCAGTACTCCGTAGATGCGCTCGTACATCTCTTGAAGCTGCTGAACAAAGGCCTCGATGACGACCTGCGTGGGATTGAACATCGCGGCCTCCGAACGGCGAAATGACCTTGTTGAGGTGGGAAGCGAAGCCTCCGGGCCGACTTGACCCCGTCGAGCCCGGAACCGAACGACAGCCGGGCTTGCGTGCGGTGGAACCCAGACCCCGGCAAAGACCTTATTCGCGACTCCGGCGTCAACGCAACACCGCGTTCCGGATGCTTCCGGGCATTTTGGGATGTGCGCATCCTGTGGGGTTGTGCATTTCGGCCCGAGCGGCTGTAGCCGGCCGAGGGAGGGTCGATGCGGCGCAGGCGCGCGGGCGATCCCGGTCGAAGGACTTGCTGGCTGCCGGATGGTGCTGTCCTGCTCCCGGCTTTTCCGCTAGCATCCCAACGGGGCGAAGAACGGTTCGCGCTCTGACAAGGCTTCCCGGCTTGTCGCGTTGGGAGAGGCTTCGGGTTCATAGAGATGAAGAAGATCGGACGGCTGGCGCAAAAATTCGGGTTGGGGCGCAGCATTTGCGTCCTGCTGCTGTTTGCGCTGATCGGCTTGCGCATGTGGAATCCGCCGCCGCTGGAAGAATTGCGGCTGCGCACGTTCGACACCTATCAAAAGCTGGCGCCACGGCCGCTGATGGAGAATTCGCCGGTCGTCATCCTCGACATCGATGAGCAAAGCCTGAGCGCCTTCGGGCAGTGGCCTTGGCCGCGCACCTTGGTGGCGGACCTGGTTACCAGGCTGACCAAGCTCGGCGCCGCGGCGGTCGCCTTCGACATCATCTTCGCCGAACCGGATCGGCTGTCACCAAACTTGGTGGCGGGAGCCCTCGCCGACCTGGACGATGAGACGCGGGAGAAACTGCGGCGCTTGCCGAGCAACGATCAGGTGCTTGCCGACGCCATGCGACAGTCGCGCGTGGTCGTCGGACAATCGGTGGTCCACGTTCCGGATCCGCAAACGCAGGCGCACCCGCCGACCGCGCGCTTGGCGATGATGGGCGCCGATCCGAGCCCGTTCATCTGGACCGGTCCGGGCCTGGTGCAGAACGTGGCCGAGCTGGAGGCGGCTGCCGCCGGCCGTGGCGTGCTGACGATCATCCCCGAGGCGGACGGGATCGTGCGCCGCGTGCCGCTGATCATGAAGGCGCAAGGGGCGCTCGTGCCGTCGCTGACCATGGAGCTGTTGCGGGTCGTGACGCAATCGGGCGCCATCTTGGTCAAGACCGACGTCACGGGCGTGCGCAGCGTAGGCGTTCCGCGCCTGGTGCTGCCGACCGATCGTCACGGCCAGCTGTGGGTGCATTTCAGGCGTCACGACCCGCAACAATTCATCTCGGTCAAGGACCTGCTCGAAGGCCGGGTCGATCCGGCGCGGATCGCCGGCAAGCTGGCATTCGTCGGTACGTCCGCCGTCGGTTTCAACGACCTCAAGCCGACGCCGGTCCTCGGTGCGATGCCCGGCGTCGAGATCCATGGGCAAATCCTCGAAAGCGCGTTGACGGGATCGGTCCTGGACCGTCCGAGCTACGCGACGGTGTCGGAATTGGCCGTCTCCGTCTTGGTCAGTGCCGCCATCATCGCGTTTGCGCCGATCGTCAGTGCTTCGATCGTGCTCGGAATGGGGGGAGCCGCTGCGCTCTCGCTGGTGGGAATCTCCGCGTATTACTATGCGAGCCTCAACAGCCTGCTCGATTTCACGTTCCCTTGGCTGTGCACTTTCTCAGTGTATCTGGCGCTGATCTTCATCAACTATTTTCGCGAACAGAACCAGCGCCGTCAGATCCGTTCCGCTTTCGGCCAATATCTCGCTCCCGCGCTGGTCGAGCAGCTGGCGCTTTCGCCGGAAAAACTCGTGCTGGGCGGCGAAGAGCGCAGCATGAGCATCCTGTTCAGCGACGTGCGCGGCTTCACCTCCATTTCCGAGCTCTACAAGACCGATCCGCAGGGCCTCACCACCCTGATGAATCGGCTACTCACCCCGCTGACGAACGCCATCATCGATCATCACGGAACCATCGACAAATACATGGGCGACGCGGTGATGGCGTTCTGGAACGCTCCGCTGGACGACCCCGATCATGAAATCAACGCATGCACCGCCGCCCTGGAGATGATCGATCGGCTCGAGCAGCTCAACCGGGTACGCCAGGAAGAAGCCAAGAATGTCGGCCAGCGGTTCATCCCGTTCCGCATCGGCATCGGCATCAATACCGGCCGGTGCGTGGTTGGAAATCTGGGATCCGATCTGCGCTTCAACTATTCGGTGCTGGGCGATCCGGTCAACGTCGCCTCGCGGCTCGAAGGCCAGACCAAATATTATGGGGTGACGGTCATCGTCGGGTCGCGGACCGCGGAGATGGCCAAGGAGAAATTTGCGACCCTGGAGGTGGACCTCATCACCGTAAAGGGCAAGACCGAACCGGAAGCGATCTACACCGTTCTCGGGCGGGAGGAGATTCTCCAGGACATCCGCTTCCAGGAGCTGCGCAAGGTCTATTCGGCGATGCTCCATTCGTATCGCAGCAAGGACTGGGAGGGCGCTTTGGAGGCGTTGCAGATCTGCCGGGCGGCTGACGAGAATTTCGGGCTTACCGGACTGTTCGACCTCTATCGGGCGCGCGTTGAGGCGTTCAGCGAAGTCGCGCCGCCCGCCGATTGGAACGGCGTCTTCGTGGCGGAGACGAAGTAGCGCTCGCTCGCGATCTTGGCATCAGTAGGCGTTCTCGGCCTTGGCAAGCGCCAACGGCGTCATGGCCAGAATGTACAGGTCGAGCAGCACGGACCAGTTTTCGATGTAGTAGAGGTCGTGCTCGACGCGGCGTTGGATCTTTTCCCGTCGATCGGTTTCGCCGCGCCAGCCGTTGATCTGCGCCCATCCGGTGATGCCGGGCTTGACCCGATGCCGGGCGAAATACCCGTCGACCGCCTCGTCGTACAGGCGGTCCTCGGCCTTGGCATGGACGGCATGCGGCCGCGGACCCACCAGCGACAGGTTGCCTTTGAGCACGACGTTGATGAGCTGCGGCAATTCGTCGAGGCTTGCCTTGCGGATGAAGCGTCCGACCCGCGTCACGCGCGGATCGCTCTTGCTCACCAGCCGCGAGGCGGTCGCATCGCATTGCCCGGCGTGCATCGAGCGGAACTTGAAGACTTCGATCAGCTCGTTGTTGAACCCGTAGCGCTTCTGCCGGAAGAAGACCGGGCCGCGAGTGTCGAGCTTGACGGCGAGGGCGATCGCGGCCATCACCGGCGCCGCGAGCAGCAGCAGCAGGCCGCCGACGAGCTTGTCGAACAGCCATTTCATCACGACGTCCCAATCGGCGAGCGGCTTATCGAAGACGTCGAGCACGGGCAGGTTGCCGATATAGGAATAGGAACGCGGCCGGAAGCGCAGCTTGTTGCTGTGCGCGGACAATCTGATGTCGACCGGAAGCACCCACAGCTTCTTCAGCATCTGCAGAATGCGGGATTCCGCGGAGATCGGCAGCGAGAAGATCACCAGATCGACGCGGGTGAGGCGGGCAAACTCGACCAGATCGTCCACGGTGCCGAGCTTTTGCTGGCCGGCACATACCGCGGGAGCGCGATCCTCGCCGCGATCGTCGAACAGCCCGATGATGCGAACGTCGCAGTCCTGCTGGCGACCGAGCGCCTCGATGAGCGTCTCGCCGGGAGTGCCGCCGCCGACCACGACGGCGCGGCGATCGAGCCGGCCTTCGCGCGTCCAGTGGCGCAGCAAACCATACAGGCACAAGCGAAAGCCGATCAGGGCGATCAGACCGACGGCATAATATCCGGCGATCCAGACGCGGGAATAAAAGCCGCCCAGCCGCGCAAAGAATGCGATGGCCGCGACGAGCAGGAACAACAGCGACCAGGCGATCAGCAGCCGGGTGCATTCGCTCGCCACACTGCGGAACGCCTGGACGTGATAGATGTCAGCGGCCTGAAAAGCGAGCACGGCGAGCGCGGCAATGCCGACCACGGTCGGCGGATAATACCGGTCGAATCCGTCGGTCGGCACGACATAGGCGAAATAGACGGCCGCCCCGATGGCGGTCATCAGCCCGAACTCGAAGATGCGGACGAATCCGGCGACCACGACCGGCGAATAAGCGGGCGCGTGCGGCTCCACGGCGACGAGCTTGGCGGCCGGGGGAAGCTCGCGGGCCTTCCCCGGGCCGGCCGCCGGGGTTCGCGCCCCGCCGGATGCCGGGGCCGTTCGAGGGACGTTCAGTTCGCTCATGCGCGGTCGATCCGGTCCTGGGATACCGCGGTTGCGGCGTTCCTCTATTTGTCCGGGTATCCGTAACTGGAAAGTTTCAAGGAAACCTTAGTGCGACGGCAACGTGCGGCTTGGCCGGGCAAGCGCCTCGACATAGGCGGCGAGCACCCGTTCGAGCATGAGGTCCGCCGAAAAGGCGGTCCGGACCCGCTCCTGGAGCTCCAGGGCGGCCGCGCGCTGCCCGCCCGGATCATCGAGGGCCTGCGCCATGGCGCCGGCCAGAGCCGAAACGTCGCCCGGTGGGACGAGACGGCCGCGTTGCGGTCCGAAAACCTCCGGAATGCCGCCAACCGCGGTGGCGAGCAGCGGTACCGCGGCGGCGGCCGCCTCGAGCACGACATAGGGCAGCGACTCGGCGAGCGAAGGCACCACCAGCAGCCGGCCGAGCCTGAAAGCGTCGCGAGCGGGGAGGGGCTCTTGAAATCGAATGAGGGTGCCGACGCCGCGCGCCCGCGCGCGGGCGGCGAGCGTGCGGGCATCGGGACCGCTGCCCACGATGATCGCCCGCGCGCTCCGGCCGGCCGCAGCGAGCGTGCCTAGCGCCTCGATCAGAATGTGGACGCCTTTGAGGGCACGCAGCTCGCCGACAAAGACGAAGTCGGCCGCTTCGGCGTTCGGTGCGATCGGCTCGAATTCGGCCGCGGTCACGCCATTGTGGATTACTCGCGCGGTGCCGCGGAACTTGCCCACCTTGGCGAGAAAAACGTCGTGCGCATAGGCGCTCTCGAACAAGAATAGCTCGGTGCGTCCCTCGAGCACCCGCTCCAGCGCCAGATAAGCAAATCCGAGCGGGGAGTGGCGGTCGAAATGCAGGGTGCCGCCGTGGGGCGTATAGGCGCGAACGGCCGGTCCGCGCACGAGACGGGCATAGGCGCCGCCCTTGGCACCATGACCGTGCACGACGTCGAGCGCCGCAGCGGCCACCCGGCGCGCGACATGGCGGAATGCGGAGATGTCGCGCCATCCGATGTGGCGGCTCATTGCGACGCGACTGAGCCCCAGCCCGAGCTGCGGCTCGAGATCGCACAGCGCAGCTTCCGCCCAGATTCCCCCGGGGGTGGAATCGACGATCAGGCCGACCTGATGGCCGCGCGCCAGCTGGCCTCGGGCGAGATCGACGACGTGCCGAAACAACCCGCCTACCGGAGCCCGCAATACGTGCAGAATCCTGAGCGGTCGGGCTCGCCCCCCCGACATCGTCTCAGAACCATCGCTCGGCAACGACGACGGTGTCCCCGGGGCGCACGGGATAGCCGACCGGCACGATGCCGTGCATGGCCTGCCCGTCGACTTGGCGATGCAGCTCGACCCGCGTGCGTTGCGCGCGCGGCGTGAACCCGCCTGCCACCGCGACCGCCGTCTCCACCGTCATGTCCGGCACGTAGGGAAACTGGCCGGGCGTCGTGACCTCGCCGAGAATGAAGAACGGGCGGTAAGTCTCGACTTCCACCGCCACGTGCGGCTCGCGGATATAGCCTTGGCGCAGCCGGGCGGCGATCGAGTCCGACAGTTGCGCCGTGGTCTGGCCGCGCGCGCGCACCGCGCCGATCAGCGGCATCGTAATCTTTCCGCCGGTGTCGACCGCATACGAATTGCTGATCCCGTCCTGCCCGAACACGACGACGCGAAGCTTGTCGCCGGAATCGAGCGTGTAGGGCGCCTCGAAATCGACCGCGACCGCCGGTCCCGGTGCCTGCGGCGCGCAAGCCGCGAGCACGAGCGCCAGGATGGCCAGGAGAGCAGCACGGCTCGGCCGCATGTGCGGGAATCTCATTGGACACGTAAACCTCCGACAGATTAACGCCGCTCATGGTTAACAAAATCTCACTTTTGCTCGTCGGTGACGGCGATTAACGCGTCAGCAACCATAATGCTGTCTGATCGCTGCCGGGGTCCCGCGTGGAGTCGGCGATGCGTGAGAATGTGCGGTCGATCGGCGCCGGCAACGAAGCGGATATCCCGTGGGACGGCGAGCTCGACATACGCGGGCTGGGACGCGCGTTGTGGGCGCGACGATGGTGGGTATTCGTTCCGGCTCTGGCGGTCGCGGTGCTGGCATCCGTCGCCGTCAACCTGATGACGCTGAAATACAAATCCGAGGCGCGAATCCTGATCGAAGGCCGGGAGAACGTATTCCTCCGCCCGGAGGCCGAGAAGCCGGGCGAGCGCGATCAGGCGCTGGTCGACCAGGAAGCGGTGACAAGCCAAGTGCAGCTGGCGCTTTCGCGCGATCTGGCCCGGCAGGTCATTCGCCAGCTCAAACTCGGCGAGCATACCGAATTCGATCCGATCGTCCACGGCATTTCTCCCGTCGGCTACGCGTTGCGGCTCCTGGGGATCGGCAGGGACCCGCTGCAGATGACGGCCGAGGAACGCGTGCTGGAGTCCTACTACGATCGGCTCAACGTGTTTCAGGTGGAAAAGTCCCGGGTGATCGCCATCGAGTTCGTCTCGGCCGATCCCGAGCTTGCCGCCACAGTCGCCAATACCATCGCCGAGAACTACCTGGCGCTGCACCGGGCCGCCAAGCAGGAGGAGACCCGCGCCGCCGGCCGGTGGCTCGCGGGAGAAATCGAGAATCTCCGTCACAAGGTGGCCGAGGCCGAAGCCCGGGTCGAGGAGTTCCGCGCCAAGTCGAATCTGCTCATCGGCGCCAACAATACCACGCTGTCCAATCAACAGCTCGCGGAGGTCAATTCGCAACTCGCGGCCGCGCGCTCGCGCAAGGCGGAATCCGAGGCCAAGGCGCAGTTCATTCGCGACATGCTCAAGAGCGGCAAGTTGCTGGAGTCTACCGACTTCCTCAATTCCGAGCTGATCCGCCGGCTGGCCGAGCAGCGCGTCACCTTGCGCGCCCAGCTGGCGGAGCAGTCCTCGACGCTGCTCGATGCCCATCCGCGGATCAAGGAGCTCAAGGCGCAGATCGCCGACCTCGACCGTGCCATTCGCGACGAAGCCGAAAAGCTGGTCCGGTCGCTGGCGAATGATGCCAGAATCGCCGGCGCGAGAGTCGAGAGCCTCAACGACAATCTCGATCAGCTCAAGCGCCAGGCGGCGTCCACCAACGGCCAGGACGTGCAGCTGCGGGCGATGGAGCGGGAAGCGAAATCGCAGCGCGATCTGTTGGAATCCTATCTCGCCAAGTACCGCGAGACCATCGCCCGCGACAGCCTCGGTGCCATCCCGGCCCAGGCGCGCATCATTTCCCGGGCAACCGTCTCCAATACGCCGTTCTTCCCCAAGAAGCTGCCGATCGTGCTCATTGCCAGCTTGGCGATGCTGTTCGTCGTGGCCGGCTGGATCACTACGCGGGAGCTGTTGGTCGGCAATCCCTACCGCATCCCTTCGGTCTATGGTTCCACCGCGGTCGATGACCCAGTCCCGAAATCCGAAAGCGAGCCCGCGGGCAAGGACAGCCCACCGCCGCCGTCGCCCGCGCCGGGGGCCGCAGCCGCATCGGTAACGGCGGCCGCCGCTATGGCCGGGGTTCCGGCTGGGCGCATGCTTGCCGATCTCGCAGCGGAGCTGCGGCGTGGGGATCGGCGCTGCATTCTCGTCGCCGCCGCCGACCGCGAGATCGGCAGCACGATGACGGCGCTCGCGCTGGCGCGCATGCTGGCGCAGGAGGCGCGCGTGGTCGTCGTCGACCTCGCGCTGGCGGATCCGAAGCTCGCCGCCGTCGGCGTCGATCCCGGCGGCCCCGGACTTGCCGACCTCGTGCGCGGCACGGCGTCATTCGGGCAAATCATCACGCGCGACCGGGGCTCGCGCGTGCACCTCGTTGCGGCGGGCCGCATCCGGGACGAGGCGAGCGCAATCCTCGGTTCGGAACGTTTGCGCATGGGCATCGAGGCGCTGACGCAGGCCTATGATCACGTGGTGATCGATGCCGGACCGGTGCCCGACATGCAGGTCGCGCGAATGGCGGAGCTTGCATCGAGCGCGGTGCTGGTCGCGACGATTGCGCTGCCGGAAGAGATCGCGGCGGCCAAGGACCGGCTCGTCGCGGGCGGCGTGGCGGATATCACCGTGCTGACCGGTCCGCCGTTGCAATCCGGTTCCGAAGCGCAACCGGCCGCGGCGTGACGCGGGGCGGCAACCAAACGGGCCGCGAGCTCGCGGACGTACGCTCTGCGCGCCTGCGGCCGCGCCGATAAACGAGTGTGGAAGATTGCCGCGAGCGCGTTGCGGGCGGATGCCTTCAGGCGGCAGTATCGGTGGCGGCCTCGCTCGGATCGCTTTCCGCCAACCAGGCTTCGCGCTTCCACCAGGCGTGCTCCAGCCGACATAGCGGACAGCGCGAGTAGGTCAATAATCTGGGCAGTCGATCGAAGCCCGCTTGGTCGGTTTCGATTCCGGTCGAAAGCTCGCGCCCCGTATTCGGGCACTTGACCATGATCACGCTCACGCCATTCTCCTGTCGAGGTCCCGCGGGAGGCGGATGCTAGTGGGCACGGTGCAAATGGCCAATCAAATCTTAGGTCAGCTGTGCTGACCTTCAGCGAGCGAGCAAGCCGGAGACCCGCCGGGCGGGTCTCGACCGAGGCGGGGACGGGACTAGGCGATCGGCTTAATGGCTCCGCAAGGAAATGCGGCCATTGTTGCCGAAAACACAGGGGCTGTGATTGAGACTGAAGCACGCCATCATCCGCAGCGGCCTCGAAGCGCTGTATTTTTCCGGCAGCCATCTCTGGCTGCGCCCGTTCGTCGGCGGAGTCGGCGCGATCCTGACCCTGCATCACGTGCGGCCGCGCCGGCGCGACGGCTTCCAGCCTAACCGGCTGCTGGAGGTGACGCCCCAGTTCCTGGAGGCCGCGATCAAAACCATACGCCGTTCCGGCATCGAGCTCGTCTCGCTCGAGGAGATGCATCGCCGGCTCAACACCGGCGATTTCGCGCGCCGCTTCGCCTGCCTCACGTTCGACGACGGCTATCGCGACACGCTGCGTCTTGCCTATCCGATTCTGCGGCGGCATGGCGTTCCGTTCGCGGTGTATATTCCGACGAGTTTCCCGGATCGGCTGGGCGAACTGTGGTGGCTGGCGCTCGAAGCCGTCATCGCCCGCAAGGAGCGCATCGGGCTCGTGATCGACGACGAGGATCGCCGTTTCGACTGCCGCACCGTCGAGGAGAAGCAAAATCTGTTCGACGGGCTCTATTGGTGGCTGCGCGGCCGCAACACCGAGGAAGAACTGCGCCACGTGGTCCGCGATCTCGCCGCCCGCTACGCGGTCGAGCTCCGCGCGTTCTGCGACGAGCTGTGCATGAGCTGGGCGGAAATCGCCGAGCTTGCCGCCGACCCGCTGGTCACCATCGGCGCGCACACGGTCAATCATGGCATGCTCAAGAAGCTCGGCGATGAGGCGGTGCGATCGGAGATGCACGAGAGCGCCGCGGTCCTGGAAGCGGCGCTGGGCACGCGGCCGCAACATTTCTCCTATCCGTTCGGCGATCCGACCTCGGCGGGGCCGCGCGAGTTCGCGATTGCAGGCGAGCTTGGGTTCAAGACCGCGGTTACCACCCGGCCCGGCGTGCTGTTCGCCGAGCACCGCGAACACCTGATGGCGCTGCCGCGTATCAGTCTCAACGGCGAATATCAGCAGCAGCGGTTCCTGCGGGTGCTGCTCTCCGGAGCCGGCACTGCCGTTTGGAACGGCTTCCGCCGCGTCGATGCGGCGTAACGAGGCGCGAGAGGCCGGCCGCAAGGGTGCAGCGGAATCTGCGACGGTAGGTCGCGTTCTGCCGGCTGACCATACATCGATTGGCTCGCTGCTCGACCTCACCGCGCAGCGATCGGCGGCACCGCCGGGGCTGGTCCGGCACGAAGCGCCCAATCCCGGGGTTAGCTCTCCGGCGTTTCGCAGGAGAGTCGGGTGAAATCATCGAGCAGATCTTTGATCAGCTTCTGCCGGCGCGGGTCTTGTGCTGCGGGGGTGGCGGCAAAGAGGGTGAGGAGATAGCGGGCCTTTTCGGCGGCGTCGTGCCAGCTCAACGCGGGCGTGGCCACGAGGTGTTTCTCCAGTTCGTCCTGCCGAAGCCGCAATGCGTGTTGATCGGCCTCGACTTCGGCCAGCAGACGACGGATTTCGGTGGCCTTCTGGGCCTTCATGCCGCGGTGCTGATCGAGCTCGATGGTTTTATCCGTCATCTTATCGCTCCTCGTCACCACCGCGAGCGAGCATGGCGCCTCGCCTCGGGGCGCCGCGTCTGCGAAGCCTTCGGGCGTCGATGCCGCTGAACACGCTGATCGATGGGCCCCGGTCAACGGGTCGCGAAGGCCGGCCCTGAATTCCAGCTGAAGATCGCATCGAGTGCCGAGGTCTCGGCGGCATCGTGGGATCGCAACGAAATGCCGCAGTCCACGAACTCGCTTTCGGTGCCCCGCCGGACCTCCCATCGCCACACGGTCTTGCCGCCGCGAAACGTGCGGCGCCGGATGGTGTAGGCGAACTCGCCTTCGCGATTCTCGTACATGGCACCAATATGGAGCCGGACGGGCAAGATTGCCAGTACGCCCCGGGAGGCCCTCCGGTGTTCCGCTACCGCGGACCCGTCAGGCGGCACGGCCGCGGCCGGTCAGCTCGGCAATTTTCTTGACGTGCGCGACCGCAGCGCGCGCGCCCGTGGTCTTGGTGAGGAGATCGAAGGTCGCGTCGTCGTCATCGTGGACCGGCGTGAGCGCCTGATCGGTATAGGCTCGCGCCTCGGGGTCGCGCGCTATCGCCAGGCTCGAGCGCAGGAGCCGACCGATCGTGCCGACCAGGATCGCGTGCGTGTGCAGGATTTCCCAGGCGAAGCGAGGCCAGAAGCTCCAGGGGCTCTCGCGTGGCAAGCCGGGCCGGCGCTCCGAGGGATGCTTCAGGCGCAGGATACCGCCCTGGAGCGGGTGGACGTTTTCAAGGCGAACGGTCGTCGAAAAGGCGACCAACACCTTCACCAGGCTCGCCATCGGCACTCCCGTGGCCGCCCCGCGACGCAGCAGAGTGCGCATGTGCTCCGGCGTGTAATACAGCGACCAAGCCTCGCGGTAGATTGCCTCCCACTCCCGCCTGTTCATCTTGGGATGCGCGGTGCAGACGTGTTCCACGTCGTAGGTGTTGAGGTCCGGGTCCATGGCGATGCCGTTCTTCCAGAGAACCTGGTGATCCTCGGAGCCGGGAAGCGGCGTCAGGCAGAAGAACTCGAGCACGTCGAGCGGCAGCTCCTTTTTGATGATCTCGATATCGCGCCGGATGGTCTCCGGCGTGTCCGCCGGAAACCCCAGGATGTACCCGGCGAGCGTCATGATGCCCTGCGCCTTCCACGCGAGCAGCATGTTGCGATACTCGGTGATCTTGTTCTGCCGCTTCTTCGCGGCCGCGAGATTGTCCGGGTTGATGTTCTCCAGCCCGATGAACACCCGGGTGACGCCGGCGCGTTTTGCTTTCTCGATGAACCTCGGGATCTTGTGGCAGAGCGTGTCGACCTGGATCATGAGGCCGAGCGGGATTGCGTCCCTCTCTCGCAGCACGATCAATCGATCGAAGATCGCCTCCCATTCCTTGTTGCGGGCGAAATTATCGTCGGTGATGAAGAACTTGTGAACGCCATGCGCCCAGTTGAGGCGCACGAGATGCTCCACATCGTCCGCCGAGCGGTAGCGGGATTTGCGGCCCTGGACGTTGATGATGGTGCAGAACGAGCACTGGTAGGGACAGCCGCGCCCCGCATCGAAGCTCGTGCTCAGCCCCAGGGTGCGGGCAACGTTGCGCTTGGGCAGGAACGGCACGGGGGTGCCCTCCAGGCCCGGCAGGTCGTCCATGAAATCGTACACGGGCTGGAGCCGGCCCTCGGCCGCGTCCCGCAAGACCGCGTCGAGCCGGCCTTCGGCCTCGCCCGCGAACATCGCAATGCCCATGTCCCGGCACGCGTCGAGATCGACCGCACGCCCGTCCAGCATCGCGAGGCATCCGGACACGTGGAACCCGCCGATGGCCACGGCAATTCCAGCCTCCCGGAGCGGCCGCGCGATGTCGAGGGCGCGCGGATACTGATTCGACTGAACGCCCACGAGCGCCACCAACCCGAAGCCGTCATGGCGGCGAAAGCGGCGAATCACCCCGGGCAGATCGACCCGCGTGCTCGTCTCGTCGATCGCCTCGATGTCGATGGCGACGTCCGGCCCGAGGACCTGGCGCTCGGCGCAATCGGCCGCGATGCCGTAAACGGCGGCAAGCGAATTCGAGGGGATCATCGCGCGCCACCAGCGGATCACGTATCCGTCGTCGTCGTAGTGCGACGGCTTGATCAGGACGAGGCGGAATCTGCGGTTGGGCAAACGGACCTGCTTCCTGCATCGGCAACCCCGCCGGTTTCCGGCGTGATCGCAAAGAAACACGATTTGGACCCGACGGGCGCCAAACGCCGTATGTCGGCGCCACAAAATTCGAAGACAGCGGGTAGCAGAAACTGGCGTTGTCGGAGCAAGAACCGACATGCCACGTCCGGCGGCGCCCCCGACCAAAGTGCCCTCTTTGCGGCGGATTGGCCAGCTGTATCTTGCGCCTCGGGAGCACTCTTCCCAGGCACTGTCGGCGCGAAATGCGCGCCGTTCGGCGACGGATTGGCTGTCTCGGTGCCGTATTTCGACGCCGGCGGCGATCGTCCGGAAGACCCGCGTTGCGATCGTAGCTTGCTATTGCAGTGCCGAACTGCTATGTCAGTGCATCGATATTTGGCCGGACAACTGGGCCGCTTCGCCTCGCACTGCCGGGCGCACGTTCAGACTCTCTCCAAATTCGACGAACCGGGAACGGGCCACGAAAGCGTGCGCCCGATCCCACGTGCACACCGTCAGTGAAAGGACATGATTATGACCAGGGGCACAGTGAAGTTCTACAACGGCCACAAAGGTTTCGGCTTCATTCAGCCGGACGACGGCGGCAAGGACGTTTTCGTTCACGCCACGGCGCTCGAGCGCGCAGGGATCGGCACCCTGCAAGAGGGCCAGAAAGTGTCGTTCGACACCCAAACCGATGCGCGGTCCGGCAAGATCGCCGTGGGCAGGCTCGAGGTCGCCTGACGCCGGCAAGAACCCGAGGCCGGTAGGCGCCGGCGCTCGCATTCGGCCGCCGCTCTTCAGGGCGGCGGCCATCATTCCCGTCATCATCCGCCGGCGCGGCTGATGAATCTTCTCGTTCCGAAAGGGGACGGCCCATGCGGATCTATATCTTCAAGTCGGACGCGAACAAGGAATTGCGAGCGTTCTCGGATGATCCGTCGGGTACCAAGCTGCCCGGACAATTCCGTCCCTGGCATGCGTTCGGCGTGATTGCAGCCGGCAAGAACCCTCCCCATCGGCTTCCGCGCGGCGAGATCGAGAAGGCTATCGGCGATCGCGGATTTCAGCTCTGGCGCATGAAGCCGAAGCTGGAAAGCGCATGATTTCCGGCGCCGATGCTGTGCCGAAGACCTTTGATATCCGACGCGGATCTTCCCAGTCGGGTACGCGTACCCGTCTATCCTTTGACCCCATGTGAGGAGCAGAACTTGCAAATATTAGTTCGAGACAACAACGTCGACCAAGCCCTCAAGGTTTTGAAAAAGAAGATGCAACGCGAAGGCATATTCCGGGAGATGAAGCGCCGAAGATTCTACGAAAAGCCGTCCGAGAGAAATGCGAGGCAGAAGGGAGAGGCGGTTCGTCGTGCGCGCAAGCTTGCCCGCAAGAAGGCGGTGTATGAGGGTCTCATCGCCGATCCGCGAAAGAAAAAGGTCGCGGCCGGCGGCAGGGCTTTCACGCGCAACTGATGCGACGGCGCGTCTCTGCCTTGAAAACGCCGGCGCGAACTGCTAATCGATCGACATTAGCCGCTGGGCCGCCTGTTACGAATCCAATCGATAGATCGGTTCGGCCCGCCCTGAATGATCTCTTCATCGACAGCCCAGGCCAGGCGGGATGTCTCGAGCAACCCGCGACACGTCGGCGCGCCGTGAGCGCGCCGGCGCTTGTCGCCTGACGGATGATTGCAATTTGAACTCTTTTCATGGCTTCGGTCTCGCCGAGCCGATCACGCGCGCCCTCGCCGAAGAGCGATACGACGCGCCGACTCCGATCCAGGTCGAGACCATCCCGCTCGTGCTGCGCCGACGCGACGTCGTCGGCATCGCTCAGACCGGCACCGGAAAAACCGCGGCGTTCGCGCTGCCGATCCTCGACCATATTTCGGCGAATCCCCAGCCATCGCCGGGCAAAGCGTGTCGCGTGTTGGTGCTGAGCCCGACGCGCGAATTGTCCGCGCAGATCGCCGATAGCTTCCGAATCTACGGACGACACCTTCGGGTGCGCGTCGCGCTGGCGATCGGCGGCGTGCCGATCGGCCCGCAGATACGAGCCCTTGCCCGGGGCGTCGAGATCCTGGTCGCTACGCCCGGACGACTGCTCGACCTGGTCGGCACGGGCGCCGTGTCGCTCGATCGCGCCGAGGTGCTGGTGCTCGACGAGGCCGACCGGATGCTCGACATGGGCTTCATCCACGATATCCGCCGCATCGTCGCGAGGCTTCCCAAACACCGGCAGAACCTGTTTTTTTCCGCGACCATGCCGCCGGCGATTGCCGAGCTCGCCCGGGAGATCCTGCACAATCCGGCCAAGGTCGCGGTGGCTCCGCCGGCTTCGACCGCCGAGCGCATCGAGCAGCGGATCGTGCATCTCCAAGCTTCGGCGAAGCCTGCCGCTCTTGCCGAGATCCTGCGGGGCGGGGCGGTGGAGCGCGCGCTCGTCTTCACCCGGACCAAGCACGGCGCCGACAAAGTGACGCGCATGCTGGTGAAATCCGGCATCGGCGCCGAGGCGATCCACGGCAACAAGTCCCAGAACCAGCGCGGGCGCGTGCTCGCGGCCTTCCGCGACGGCCACTTGCGCATCCTGGTCGCGACCGACATTGCCGCGCGCGGCATCGACGTCGAGGGGATCACGCACGTGATCAATTACGATCTGCCCAATGAGCCGGAAAGCTACGTGCATCGCATCGGCCGAACCGCCCGCGCGGGAGCGGCGGGAACGGCCATCTCGTTGTGCAGCGCCGAGGAGCTGCCGCATTTGCGCGCCATCGAGAAACTGATCCGGGCAGCGATTCCCGCAGATCCTCAAAGCGCTAGACCGGCGCCCGCATCCCAGCCGCGCGGCAAAGCCAGACCCTACCAGCATCGCTCAGGAGCGCCGCCACGTCCCCACGCGCCCCGGCGCGACGCCCCGGCATCGGCTCGGCACGAGCTTGCAACGGTGCCGTTCCTGCAGCCCAAGCACCGCGAGCAGAGCGGACCATCCGCGAGGCGGCCTCGCAAGCAATGGAGACGCGCATGACAACGCACCGGTTTCGAGTCGGCCAGAAGGTTCAATTGAGCGGCCATCGCTCGCGGATGGCAGCGGTGGGTACCTACCAGGTCGTTCGCCAGCTTCCGGACAGCGCCGGCGAGCTCTCTTACCGGATCAAGAGCTCCCGGGAAGCGCACGAGCGGGTCGCAAAGGAGAGCGAGCTCGAGAGGGCATGAGTCTCGAGGCGCGCGTCGCCATCTGCGGCGTGCGTCGACGGCGAAGCGCCGGGACCGAGTTTGTGCCGAGGATTGCCTCGAGACGATCTACCATCGACCCATCACGCCAGCGTCGCGGCCGGGGTCACTGGGCCCCGCTTTTGGCTTGGACCAGCTTCTCCGCACATGCCCGACTGTGCTTACAACGCGGGCGACCGGACCAGGCGAACGGCGGGATCTTGGATTTCCGGCGGGGTCATCGGCCGGCTGTCGATGACCTGGTCGACGATGCCGAAATCTTTTGCCATCTCCGCTGTCAGGAACGTATCGCGCTCCAACGCGTCCTCGATCTTCTTGAGCGGCTGACCGGTGTGCTTCACGTAGATGTCGTTGAGGCGCTTCTTCAGATTCAGGATCTCTTGGGCGTGGAGCATGATATCGGTTGCTTGCCCCTCGAAGCCGCCCGAGGGTTGGTGAATCATGATGCGAACGTTCGGCAGGGCGAACCTGAGGTCCTTGGTTCCGGCCGCGAGCAGGAGAGAGGCCATGGAGGCCGCCTGCCCGACGCAAAGCGTCGATATCGGCGGGCGCACGAACTGCATGGTGTCGTAGACCGCGAGTCCCGAGGTCACCACGCCCCCGGGCGAATTGATGTACATGCTGATCTCTTTCTTGGGATTGTCGGCCTCCAGAAAGAGCAGCTGTGCGACCACTAGCATCGCCACCGAGTCCTCGACCGGGCCGGTGATGAAAATGATGCGTTCCTTGAGCAGCCGCGAATAGATGTCGTAGGAGCGCTCGCCGCGGTTGGTCTGCTCGACCACCATCGGGACGAGATAGTTCATATAAGTGTCGACCACATCCGTCATCTTGCCCTTCACCGGGTTGTCAAAGCCACTGGCATCTTTTTCGAGCTGAAGCGGGCGCTCCGAGTTCGGGGTCGCGCCGCGGAGCTGGTCCCGACGCGGCGGAGTGTCCGGCGTTACGCCAACCCGAGGGTATGAACCCTGGAGTTCGGCCGCGCACGCTCCAGTGCGGCGCGGAAATGTACGAGCGCCGCCAGCGCAGTGCGAAACCGGTCGGCATCGGCGCGAGCCTCCGGTTCGGCGCCTGTGACTGAAACGGCGTCGTGGCGATTGATATAGCTGGCAGCCATACGGGTGAGATGGTCCGCGGCGTCGGCGATTTCGTCATCGTACTCGATCAGGTCGACGATATTTGCGATCCCGGAGCCGACGTTGTGAAGATAATGGGAGCTAATGAGGCCCTTGGATGCCCGCTGGAGCTCGCTCTCGATCAGCTCCAGGAATGCCAAGGTGAAGGTCGGAACCATATCCAATCCCATAGCTGAAAAACGTCGAGCTGTATATGGGGACGCCTGAACTAAAACACAATTGAGGCGATGAAACATAGGCGTTGCAGACCGTCGGGGCCATTGGGCCAGCGGTCGATTGTCCTCGACTTGTCCTCGATAAAGGCGCAGGGTCCATTCTACCGAGACGCCGCCGCAAGGCGTTCGGCGGGTTTTTCAATTTTTTTCAGCCAAGCGCCCATTCGGGCGTGCTTTGTATCTCGCTCCGAGGCATGTCGGGCGAAGGGGAAATGACGTGGAAACCCAACATTTGCCGCCGGCACACGGCGGTGGCGTCGCCGTTCCCGGGGTCATGAGGGGCCCAATCCTCGGTAATCCGCCTCTGACTCCGAAGCTCGGCGGCCGAGAGGCTTCGCTGCGCGACATGATGCTTGCAGCCATACCCAGACTTCGCGCATTCGCCATTTCGTTGTGCGGCAACGCAGAGCGTGCCGACGATCTCGTTCAGGAGACGCTGCTGCGTGCCTTGGCGCACATGGATGCGTTTCGGCCCGGCTCGATGATCGCCTGGCTGATCACGATCTTGCGGAACGTATTCCTTACGGAATGGCGCAAGCGTCGCCGGGAAATACCGGACGTGAACGGCAGCTATGCCGCGAAGCTGACATCGCAGCCGGCACAGGCCGGCGGACTGGAATTCGGCGAGCTTCTCGAGGCGCTCGGTCGGCTGCCCATTGAGCAACGCGAGCCGCTCATCCTGGTGGGCGTTTCGGGTCTGTCCTACGAGCAAGCGGCTGGAATCTGCGAATGTGCGGTAGGAACCGTCAAGAGCCGGGTTCATCGCGGCCGCGTTCGGCTTGCCGAGCTGCTATCGATGTGATCATGACGCCTTCGGTAATGGAGGTTGCAATGAATGGCCGCATTCCGCATCAGGTCGACGAACGCGAATCCGACATGCGGGCCATCAAAGAAGGATGGTACGCCATGGACGGCAATGGAAATTTGACTTTCGGCCCATATTCCAGCCGTGAGGACTGTGCCAACGAAATCAGTCGCCCCATTTGGCGAACAAGGTCCTGACGCGATCTGCGCGCCGGGCGAGACACTCGGGAATACCCCAGTGTTTCGCAATATATATATTAGCCAATAGCTCTAGTTTTTGCGCATTTCGTCCTTATTTGTAGTGTGTAGTTTGAATGATGACCATTCAAATGATGTTGCAGCGATATTTTGGAGAAATTGACATGACGAACGTAGCTTCCAATCCGTCCAGCTCGAACCCCAAAGGTGCCGCCGAGACGAGGCAGATCGTCCTCAAGGAAATCGGTGCGAAGTGGAACAAGTTTTCCGAACAGGATCTGTCCGCGCTCAAAGGCAAGGACGATCTCGTGACGCAGGTCACCGCCAAGTACGGCCTCGAGAAGGTCCAGGTTCAACGCGATGTGGATGCCCTGTTGAAGGGCCGCCAGATCTGACGCTGGTCTTTCGTGGCGCCAGGGCGTCATGATGGGCCGAGGCCGACTCTCGCGGCCTCGGCCCGCCTTCCATCCGAGAGGTAAGGATGGTCGAGAGGTAAGGATGGTCGAGAGGTAAGGATCCCAGGCAATGGCAGCATTCGATTACAAAGCCGAGGCGGAACTGTTCCCGACCAGGCGCTGGAAATCGGTGCGGCGCCGCTTCGCCTATCGGCGATTCGGCCACGCGGCGGAAGCCATCCGTTTCGCCATCGAGGAGCTTCCGTCCGAGCTGCTTTCGGGCGCCTACCTTGAAGTCGATGAGGCCAGATTCGACGGCACCGGAATCCGCAAATTGTACGACAGCACCGAATACCCGCTGCCGCGCCGCGAGAAGGCCGCCCAACCCGCCGCCGGGAGGCAAGCGCCAGACAGTTTCCAAGGAGCTTTCAGTCGATGAGCATACGCACGAGCGCCAGGACGGCGATCTTCAGTCGCCCGTTTTCGCTGAAGGGGGTCGATCGTGTATTGCCGGCTGGCGACTATCGCGTCTTGACCGACGAGGAACTGATCGAGGGACTATCCTTTCCCGCATACCGGCGGGTTTCGACCATGATCTTTCTGCCGGCGCAATTTCATCGGTCCGGCGCGGTCGAACTGGTGACCATCGACCCTGTGGATCTTCGGACGGCCGAGGAGCGCGACGGCGGAACGCACCAGGCGCCTGAGATCGATGCGGCAGCTGCCGGGTAGGTGCGCTAGCAAGGCTCCTCCGGACTTTTCGACGAAACGGTACCATTGGCCGGTGCGGCCCCCGCTGCGCACGAAAAGCGTGAAAACGAGAGGACACGAATGGCAAAGGAAGAGCTGCTCGAGTTCGACGGCGTGGTGACCGAGGTATTGCCCGATGGCAAATACCGGGTTCGCCTCGACAACGATCACCAGATCCTCGCCTACAATGCCGGAAAGATGCGCAGGTTTCGCATTCGTACCGGCGTCGGCGACAGGGTCATCATCGAGATGTCGCCCTACGATCTGGAACGTGGGCGCATTAGTTATCGTCACAAGTCCGACCGTGCCGCCGTGTCAACCAGCCACGGATCCAATTTTCGCAGACGCTGAGCTCGACGCGTCGGCGTACGGACGCGTACTGGTTGGATCTTGGCGGGGCAACCTGACACCGGCAGGGCACCGGCCGACGGCTGGAAGCCGTTCCCGGGGCATCGGATCAACTGTGCAGTGGCAAGCGGATATTGCGCGTCCGGACATCACGACAGACTCCGGTTCACCGCCTCTTGATCATTCAATTTCTTGCAGTTTTTGCAGAGCGGCTTGTTGCCGGTTCCCGAGACACGATTGTGCGGCGCTATCCTGAGCCCGAGCCCGCATTTGGAATTGGCGTGGTGAAAGGCCTCTTTCTTGGAATTGTAAGCTGGAATTTTTAGCATGCCTTCGTCCTCTACGGCTTCGCTCCACGAGATGCCGGACTCGCCGGCGGAGAAGGGTCGTACCTTCTTGTTGCGGTTTTGTCGGCGTGTTCCGATCGGGCTTGTTCGAGCTTTGGCCGACGGTTTGCTTGCCGAAATGAGCGATCCGACGCTGCGCTCCTTGGGGATTTGTTGCAAGAAAAATCGCCGGAAACCCGGCCGGGGCCGGCGCTGGCTTTTCGCGCCTATCCGGTGCATAGTCCGGCATGGACGCAGATTTCGATCTGGATGATTATTCGGTCGTGGTGAAGCATCGCGCGCCGCCGCCGAAGCCGTGGCGATGGGAGATTTACTGTGCCGGGAAGAGGAAGCCGATCGAGCGGTCCGACGTCTTTTTCCCATCCAGAGAAAACGCCAGTTCGGCGGGAAGGGAAGCCTTCACGCGGCTGATGGAGCGCTTGGCTAAAACGGCCCGAACGCCCTAGCGTCCTTTCAATTCACCGGAAACGGCCTCGCTGTCTGCTTGCTGCCGAGTTCGCCAGGCGGTCGATGGCCCCTGGAGGGCTCGCGCCTCGCTTCCAGCACAAATCCGGTTACGCCGCCTCGATGGCTTCGGACGGTGCCCGGCCTGATGCGTTCTATCGATTTTCGGCCGCGCGTGCCGCGTCGTCGGGCTTGACCATCCAGGCGATCAGCGGCATCGCCGGCAGCACCCAGCCCAAGCCGGCCACGACGTAATAGAGGCCGGCCAGCAGACGCCCGCCCGAGGGAAGCGCGACCTGCGCCACGACCATGGCGACGAGCGCCCATCCGATCACCAGCACCAGGAGCGCGACCGCCCCAATCAGCTTGCGTGTGCGCATCCGCATGCGCGGCCTCGACCTACACCCTTACTGGTCACGGCCGGGCTTGTCCCGGCCATCCATGCTTTCCTGCCTCACACTTGCATCGTGGATGCCCGGCACAAGAGTCTGCCCCGGACTTGATTCGGGGCCGGGCATGACGAAGCGCCAGCGGTTCAGGATCGATGGTCGAAACTGCTCGATCGAGCTTTTCCGGTCTGGGCTTGGTGGTGCGGCCGCCTGGAGCCTCGCGTCAACTCCCGCACCAGTAATTCCAATTCTTCGCGAAGAACCGGTTTCGCCAAGGTCCGGCAACGCACGTAGCGCGGATCGACATGCGCGGATCCGTAGGCGGTCACGAAGGCGAAAGGAATGCCGCGAGCGGCGAGAAGGTCGGCCGCCGGATAGATCTTTTCCCCGTGGCGCAGCAGCACATCGAGGATTGCCGCATCGACGCGGTCGTTCTCCATCAGCCGGAGGACCTCGGACAGGCCGCCCGCCGGGCCGACGCAGGCGTGGCCGCAGCGTCGGATCGCCTCCTCGAGATCGGCGGCCAGCAGCGAATCGTCCTCGGCGACCAGGATCGCCAGTCTTGCCAATTTCGCCGCCGGATCCATGCCTGTCCGCCGCCGCGCGCCACCATCAGCCGCTGCCAGTAGCCGCTGCGCGCCAACATTAACTCTGGGTCGACGCGCGCACACGTGCAATGAAATTCCAAGGGAGGTGGAGACAAATCGATGCTGCGGCGCAAAGCGGCGGCACTCGGCCTGGTCAGTGCCGACGGGGCACGCCATCTTCGCCTTGCCACGGCTTGCTCGGCATGAGGGCGGACAAGCAACTTTCGATCTGCCGCTCGCTGAAGGGCTTGCAAATCACCCGGGCATCGGCGTAGCGCGGATCGATGCCCTCCTCGCCATATGCCGTCATGAAGACGAACGGTATTTTGAGCGCCTGGAGCCGGTCGACGACTGCATAGACGGTTTCGTCATGCCGCAGGTGGACGTCGAGGAAGGCAAGGTCGCAGGGCGTCCGCTCGATCAGAACCAGCAGCTCCGCGACCCCGGCTGCGGGTCCCACGACCCGGCAGCCCATGCCGCGGAGCAACTCCTCGATCTCCAGCGCCAGCAGGAACTCATCTTCGGCAATGAGCACCGTCGGTGCCGGGCCCGCTGTGTTTGAACCTTGCATATGCGGCCCTTCGCCTGCGCTCTCCTAACCCGCTGATAGGGACTTAAGTTTCCTCAAAGAAACGATTTTTGACCGCCATCGAGTTCCCCACGTCGTGGACCCTGGAAAAGGTGCTCGGCCACCATCGGGCGACCGTAGCCCGGGCCGATCGGTGCGCCGCGAAAGCCCCCTTTTCAGGGCTCACAAACCGCTCAAATAAAAAATTTGATACACGCGATTGGGCAGAAACGCGGTTTCCCGTGCTTGTGCGCCCTTACGCCAAGCCTTAAGCTCACAGCATCAGGCGGAATTTCTCAATAAGAAGAGCGCCGGCCGAGCCAACCCGCCCGATCGAGGCCGACTCAGGCGCCCGGACAGCGCTTCTCATGGCCCGCACCCCGAAGCCAAAGGCTAAGCGACGGCCCAAAGCGGCAAAACGCGTCAAGGTCCCGAAACGGACCAAGGCCGCGAAACCACGCGCCGAGAGCGCGCAACCGCTTTCCCAAGCATCCTGCCCGGTCGTGGGAATCGGTGCCTCGGCGGGCGGGCTCGACGCCTTCCAGCGCTTCTTCTCGAAAACGCCGGCGGACAGCGGCATGGCGTTCGTGCTGGTGTCGCACCTCGACGCTCACCACAAGAGCGCGCTGGTCGAATTGCTGCAGGCCTACACCCGGATGCCGGTCCGCGAAATCGCCGATCGCGCGCAGGTGGAGGCGGACCACGTCTATGTCATCCCGCCGAACGCGACGCTCAGCATCACGCACGGCGCGCTGTATACGATGACCCCGCGCAGCCGGGGCATGACCATCGACGATTTCTTCGGGTCGCTCGCCATGGACCAGGGCGACAACGCCGTCGGCATCATCCTTTCCGGAAGCGGCAGCGACGGCACGGTCGGGCTCACGGCGATCAAGGAGGCCGGCGGCCTGACCTTCGCCCAGGCGCCGGAATCCTCGGCCTTCGACAGCATGCCGCGCGCCGCCGCAGCGACGGGCAGCGTCGACTTCATCTTGCCCGTCGAGGACATTCCCGCCCGCCTGGTCGAACAGGTGCGGCACCTTGCCAAGCTGAGGCAGGAGCGCAAGCTCGATGGATTTCGTGAAGAAGTGCGCAAGAATCTCGCGAAGATCACCGCGCTGTTGCGCTCGAAGACCGGCCACGACTTCACACACTACAAGGAGAGCACGTGCATTCGCCGCGTCCAGCGCCGAATGCACGTCCATCAGCTCACGTCGGCATCGGATTATCTGGAGCTGTTGCGCAAGGACCCGGCCGAGCCGGAGGCGCTGTTCCGGGACCTTCTGATCGGCGTCACGCAGTTCTTTCGCGACGGCAAAGCCTTCGACGCGCTCAAGACCCGGGTCATCCCCAAGCTGGTAGAGGGCAAAAGGGCCGACGACCAGATCCGCGTCTGGGTTCCGGGTTGCGCGACCGGCGAGGAGGCCTATTCGATCGCCATCCTCTTGCGCGAGGAGATGCAGCGGCGGGATTTGTCGTTCAAGGTGCAGATCTTCGCTACCGATATCGACGATCACGCCCTGGGTATCGCGCGCAACGGCATCTATCCGCAGGGAGCCGTGCGCGATCTGCCGGAGGAGAAGCTGAACCAGTATTTCACCAAGCAGGCGAATACCTACCGCATCGCCAAGGAGATCCGCGAGATGTGCATCTTCTCGGTGCACAATCTAATCAAGGACACACCGTTCTCGAAGATCGACCTGATCTCCTGCCGCAACCTCCTGATCTATTTCGACCCGGCCCTGCAGCAGCGGGTGCTTGCGCTGTTCCATTTCGGCCTGCGCCAGCGCGGATATTTGTTCCTGGGGCCCGCCGAGAACGTCACGCCGCAGCTGAAGCTGTTCTCCAGGGTGGATTCCCGCGCACGCCTGTTCAAAGCACGCGCCGTGGAGCCCGGGCGCGTTCCGCCGGAGCTGCCGCTTGGGGTTCCGTCGGCCAGCCAGGTCCCGCCGCAGGCCAGGCCGGCCACGCTCACGGTCCAGGAGGCGGCGACCCGGCGCGCTCAGCGGGTCATCGATGCCTATGCGCCCGCCGCGGTGCTGGTCGACGAGCATTACGAAGTGCTGCATTTTTCCGGGCGAACCGGCAGGTATCTGCAGCCGAGCCCCGGCGCCGCAAGCCTCAATTTGTTCAACATCGTCGACCCTAGCCTGCGGCCCGATCTGCGCGCCGCGATCAGCCGAGCCATGAGCAACGGCAAGAGGATCGTTCGCGAGAACCTGCGGCTTCCGGCCGACGGCGGCACGCTGCTGATGAACATCGTGGTGGAACCGCTGCCCGGCGGCGACAGCGAGCAGCGCCTGTGCGTAGTGCTGTTCCAGGAAGTGGCGCCGGCCAAACCCGAACCGCAACGCGACAAACGCCCGGCGTCCGAGAAAGACGAGATCATCCAGCATCTCGAGGCGGAGCTCGTCTCGACCCGGGAGCGGCTGCAGGCGACCATCGAGGAGCTCGAGACCTCGAACGAGGAGATGAAGTCCTCGAACGAGGAGTTCCAGTCCGTGACCGAGGAGCTGCAAAGCTCGAACGAGGAGCTCGAAACTTCCAAGGAGGAACTGCAGTCGATCAACGAGGAATTGGAGACGGTGAACGCCGAGCTCAATTCCAAGGTCGAGAGCCTCGATCGCGCGCTGAGCGATCAGAAGAACCTACTGGAGAACACCGAGATCGCCACGATCTTTCTCGACGGCAAGCTGCGCATCAAGAGCTTCACCTCGCCGGTCACCGAGATCTTCCGCCTGATCGACAGCGATCTCGGGCGGCCGGTCACCGACATCTCCACCCGGCTCGACTACGAGCATCTGCCGCGCGACGTCGGCCGCGTGCTGCGCACGCTGTCCCGGGTCGAGCACGAGGTGACCACGATCGACGGCGGCGCCAGCTACATCATGCGCATCTTGCCGTACCGGACCCTCGCCAACGTCATCGACGGCGTGGTCGTCACTTTCCTCGACATCACCGAGCGCAAGCGCAACGAGGAGGCGCTGGCGCGCCTGGCCGCGATCGTCGCCAACTCCGCGGACGCCATCATCGGGCTCAAGCCCGACGGCAGCATCAGCAGCTGGAACGCCGGTGCCGAGCGCATCTACGGCTTTAGTACGGAGGAGGCCATCGGACGCCCGCTTGCCATGACGATGCCGCCCGAGAACGAGCACGGACAGCGGCAGATCCTCGAACGGCTGCGGCGCTCGACCCCTGTAACCGCGTTCGAAACCGAGCGGATCACCAAGGACGGAACACGAATTCACGTCTCCTATACCTCGACGCCGATCCGCAACCAGGCCGGTAAATTGCTCGCCGCGGCCATGATCGAGCGCGACATCACCCGGCGCAAGCAGGCCGAGGAGCAGCAGAAGATGCTGCTCGCCGAGCTCAATCATCGGGTCAAGAACTCGCTGGCGACCGTGCTGTCGATCGCCTCGCGCACGCGCAAGGCCACGGATTCGCTCGACGAATATTATCGTGCCTTCGAGGGGCGGCTGCGCGCGCTGGCGAGCACCCATGACCTGCTGGCGAAGAACATCTGGGCCGGCGTGGACCTGCGGCAGATTCTCTTGGCGGAGCTCGAGCCCTACAATGGAGACAAGGAAACGATCCTGATCGCGGGCCGTAATCTCTTCATTTCCGCGCGCGCCGCGGTCGTATTCGGCATGATCTTTCACGAGCTGGCGACCAATGCGGCGAAATATGGTGCGCTTTCCGACACCGGCGGAAACGTGCAGGTGCGCTGGAATACGGATGGTGACAAGGACGCCAGGAGCTTCGTGCTCGAGTGGCAGGAGCGCGGCGGCCCCGCTGCGGGCGCCGCGCGCAAACAGGGCTTCGGCATCAAGTTCATCGAGCGCAGCGTCGCGTACGAGCTGCAGGGCAGTGCCGAACTGCACTTCGATCCGGGCGGCCTTCACGCAACGATCCGCGCGCCGCTGACCGAGGTCATGGGTGAGGCGGGAGCGCAGAATTCGTAAGCCGGCCCGCCGTCTCGTGGCCGGACCGCAGCGATTTCGCGGGGCACCCCGTTGCGCACGGCGCGACAGGGAGCGAGCCCGGTCAGCCCACCTTACGCACTACGACTTGGTCGGAGGGTCTTCGCGAAGCTTCGCCTCGATGGCGTCGACCATTCTCTCGTAGGATTCCGCTACCTGGATGAGTCCGGTGCGAGCGTCGGGATCGCTCATTTGTGCGGCATGGGCGCGGCATTCCTCCGCTCGATCGCGGAACCGTCGGATTTTTTCCTTGTCGCTCTCGACGTCTGTGGGCATCAGCGTGGATTATGCGCGCTGCGCCGGCCATGTCCACAATCTCAGCCGAGCGACGGCCGATCGCTCCGGGGAGGAGCCGAAGCGGGAGGCGGTACGCCGAACCATGGGGCGGCGCCGGCGCGGCGGCGATCCGCCGCGCTCGCAGTGTAGGCGCGGCATTGTTCGGCGGGCAAAGCTTGGCTAATTTCGCCGCCGCTCCCACCGCGGCCTTCCGCGCGATCTCCATGGACCCGATTTCCGAAACTCGGCATCTGCGCATCGTCCGGATCTGGCTGCTCGCGATCGCCGGATTGGTTTTCGTTATGGTGCTCGTGGGCGGGGCGACGCGGGTGACCGAATCCGGGCTTTCGATCGTGGAATGGCAGCCTGTCACCGGAACGCTGCCGCCGCTCTCGCAGTCCGACTGGCAGCGCGAGTTCGAGAAATACCAGGCGATCCCGCAATATCGGCTGCTCAACCGGGGCATGACTGTTGCGGAATTCAGGACGATCTATTGGTGGGAATGGACGCACCGGCTGCTCGGACGGCTGATCGGCGCGGTGTTTCTCTTCCCGTTGCTGTTCTTTCTGTGGCGCGGCTGGATCGGGCAGGGACTGCGTTCCCGGCTGTGGCTGATCTTCGCGCTCGGCGCGGCGCAGGGCGCGATCGGCTGGTGGATGGTCGCCTCGGGGCTTGCCGAGCGGACCGAGGTCTCGCCGTATCGCCTCGCCACGCATCTCATCCTCGCCTGCGTGATTTTCACCGCGAGCCTTTGGACTGCGCAGCGCATCGTGCCGGGCGCGCCGGCCACGGCGACGGCGCGCGGCCGCACAACTGCGCTGGTCCTGCTCGTCCTCGTGCTGTTGCAGATTTATTTCGGCGCGCTGCTCGCCGGGCTTCGCGGCGGGCTCGTCTATACCACTTGGCCGCTCATCGACGGCGCATTCGTCCCCCCGCAATCGCAGCTGTTCAGCCTGGAGCCGCTCTGGCGCAATTGGTTCGAGAACATCCTCACCGTGCAGTTCGCGCATCGAATGACTGCTTATGTGCTCTGGCTCATCGCCGTGCTGCACCTCGCCGACGTCGGGCGCAGCACCGGCCTCGGGCGCGCATTCCGGAGCGCGCTGGCGCTCGCAATCGGCGTCGGCGCGCAGGCGGGCATCGGCGTCCTCGCTCTGCTCCATCAGGTGCCGCCGCCGCTCGCGCTGCTGCACCAGGCGGTGGCGATCATCGTGCTGGGGCTCGCGGTCGCTCATGCCGAGCGGCTCAGCGCGGCGCGCGCGGACGCCGGCGTACGCATGGCGACGCTTCCATCGGCACCCCGAGCATGACACCATGCGCGCAAACAGGATCGGCGAGGCCCCGCGTGCTCGACGTCAGTCATAGCGGCGATATCGCCGTGCTCAAGATGGGCCACGGCAAGGTCAACGCGCTGGACATCGAGCTCTGCAGGCATATCACGAGCCGGCTCGAGGAGCTCGGGACGTCCTCGGTGTCGGCCGTGGTTCTGACCGGGCAGGGCGGGATCTTTTCGGCCGGCGTCGATCTCATTCGCGCGCTCGAGGGCGGCGCCGCCTATTTGCGGGACTTCCTTCCGGTGCTGCGGAAACTGTTCGACGTGGTGTTCTTCTATCCCAAGCCCGTGGTCGCGGCGATCAACGGCCATGCCATCGCCGGCGGCTGCGTGCTGGCCTGCGCGGCCGACCAGCGGCTGATGGCGCGCGGGCCGGGACGGATCGGCGTCACCGAGCTGCTGGTCGGCCTGCCGTTCCCGGCGATCGCGCTGGAAATCATGCGATTCACTGCCGTGCCGGCCTATTTTCGCGAGGTGATCTTCGGCGCAGGCAGATACCCGGCCGAAGCCGCCGCAACGCGCGGCCTCGTCGACGCGATCGTGGAGCCCGAAGCGCTGCTCGCCGATGCGGTCGAGGCCGCGCGATCGCTCGCATCGCTCGCGCCGGCCGCCTTCGCCCTGACCAAGAGCCAAACCCGCCAGCCGGCGCTCGACCAGCTGCAGAAATACGCCCGCGCATTCGACGCGGCAATCGACGAGATCTGGCTCGCACCGGAAAGCGCCAGCCGCATCCGGGACTACGTTTCGAAGACGTTCAAGAAGATCTGAGACAACTACGGAGTCGTCGTCCCGGGGCTGAGCGAAGCGAGGAACCCGGGATCCATGAAAACGGCGCCCAACGTTTTCACCCGGTGCGCATGGGTTCCGGGTGCGCCGCTTCGCGGCGCCCGGAATGACGTCTCTCTGCATATGCGGCTACGCCGCCTCCAGCCCCTCATCGAGGTCGGCGATGATGTCTTCCTTGTCCTCGATGCCGATCGAGAGCCGCACCACGTCGGGGCCGGCGCCGGCCTGAATTTTCTGCTCGTCGCTGAGCTGCCGGTGCGTGGTCGAGGCCGGATGGATGATCAGCGAGCGGGTGTCGCCGATGTTGGCGAGGTGCGAGAACATCTTCACGTTGGAGACGAGCTTCACGCCGGCGTCGTAGCCGCCCTTGAGCCCGAAGGTGAACACCGCGCCGGCGCCGTTCGGCACGTATTTCTTCGCCAGATTGTGATAGCGGTCGCCGGGCAGGCCCGGGTAGCTCACCCAGGCGATCTTCGGATGCGCGGCGAGCCATTCCGCCACCGCTTGCGTGTTGTCGCAATGACGCCGCATGCGCAGCGGCAGCGTCTCGATCCCGGTCAGAATCAGGAACGCGTTGAACGGCGAGAGCGCCGGGCCGATGTCGCGCAGCGCCAGCACCCGGCAGGCGATGGCGAAGGCGAAATTGCCGAAGGTCTCGTGCAGCACGATGCCGTGGTACTCCGGCCGCGGCTCGGAGAGCATCGGGTAGCGGCCGCCGCGCGACCAGTTGAAGGTGCCGCCGTCGACGATCAGGCCGCCGATGGAATTGCCATGCCCGCCGAGGAATTTCGTCAGCGAGTGCACGATGATGTCGGCGCCGTAGTCGAGCGGCCGGCACAAATAGGGCGTCGCCAGCGTGTTGTCGACGATCAGCGGCACGCCCGCGCGCTTCGCAATCGTCGCGACCGCTTCGATGTCGGTGATGACCCCGCCGGGATTGGCGATCGATTCGATGAAGATTGCCTTGGTCTTCTCGGTGACCCCGCGCTCGAAGCTCGAGATGTCGTCGGGGTCGGCCCAAACCACGTTCCAGCCGAAGTTCTTGAAGGCGTGGTTGAACTGGTTGATCGAGCCGCCGTAGAGCTTCTTGGAGGCGACGAACTCCTCGCCGGGCCGCATCAGGACGTGCATCACCACGACCTGGGCGGCATGTCCGGAGGCGACCGCGAGCCCCGCGGTGCCGCCTTCGAGCGCCGCCACCCGCTCTTCGAGCACCGCGCTGGTCGGGTTGCCGATGCGGGTATAGATGTTGCCGAACGTCTGCAGCCCGAACAGCGAGGCGGCGTGATCGACGTCGTCGAACACGAACGACGTGGTCTGATAGATCGGGGTGGCGCGGGCGCCGGTCGTGGGATCGGGCTGCGCGCCGGCGTGGACCGCCAGCGTGGCGAAGCCGGGGACGCGGTCGGTCATGATGCCGTTCCTCGCTGTCGTTTCACAGTCGGCTCCTCGCCACAATGTAGGTCATTTGCTTGTGAGGGCCGAGCGAGATCTTCCCTCTCCCCGATGGGGAGAGGTCGATCCTCGCGGAAGGCGAGGATCGGGTGAGGGGGTCACGATCTATAACTTATAACAAAAATCCTGTCCCCCTCACCCCATCCCTCTCCCCTCCGGGGAGAGGGAGTCGACACCGGCTCGCTCGGAGCAAACAGTGGGTCGACGAGAACCTGGTTATTCCTGGCCCTCGGCTTGCTTTTTCTGCGCCCGCGCGGCGGCTTGCGTCGCGCCGCCCGCGAAGGTCGCCCGATCAAGCGACATTCTTTGCACGCCGCCGCCCAGGAGCTTGGCCTTCTTCGAGGTCAAGGTGCGGGAATTCACGCCCATCCAGCCGATCTCGGAGGAGAGCCGCCCGTACTCGATTTTCGGGCAGCGGTTCATGACGACCTTGATGCCGGCTGCCTCGGCCTTGGCGGCCGCCTCGTCGTTGCGTACGCCGAGCTGCATCCAGATCACCTGCGGACGCGGATGAAGCTGCAAAGCTTCCTCCACGACCGGGAGGGCGAACTGGGAAGCGCGAAAGACGTCGACCATGTCCAAAGGCTCGGGAATGTCGGTCAGCCGTGCGTAGACCTTGCGGCCGAGAATCTCCTTGCCGGCCTGCCCGGGATTGACCGGGATCACGTTGTAACCGCGCTCCAGCAGGTATTTGAACGCGAAATAGCTCGGCCGGCTCTCTTTCGGCGAAATGCCGACCATGGCGATCGATTTCACCGTATTGAGGATGCCGCGGATGTACGCATCCGGATAGCTGTCGTGGTTCATCGTCCGATGCACGTTTTAACGGCGGAGCCTTGCTCCGCCGTCCGTTCTCGCAAACGAAACGCCACGGTGCTAATGGCCGTGGCTCTGCAATACGTGGCGGCAACGCGCACTGACCTGGTGCCGATGGGCGACGAGGCAGCTCTCCACCTGGCGATCGTCGGAAATGCCGCGGCAGAAATGCACCGCGTCGCGGCGGCACGCGGCCTGTTCCGCCTCGCTGCCACGATATTGGGCGGACGCGATCGAGGGCGCGGCCGCGATCAGTGCGGCAATCAAGATGAGCATGCGAGCCATGATCTGCCTTTCTGGCTGAGGTTCCGCCGGCGCATTGCGCCGGGCGCCGTCCCCCCGAACCATGCGGCGAACACGCCGATGGTCGAAATTCCGCCGATCGTCGCCGCCGCGAGCGTGATGGCCGCGTCCGTCAGGCACAGTACGCCGCAGTGCCAAACCTCGAGCGACACGAGTAAAGCCGCCATCGGAACGCCCCAGGCTAATCCGGCCAGCACCGCGCGTTTGCCGGCGCCGCTCGTCATCAGCGGTCCTCCCAGCGCGGCGCGCGCTTGTCGAGCACGGCGCAAATGCCTTCCTCGGCGTCGCGCGCCATCATGTTCTCGGCCATGACCTGCGAAGCGTAGCGATAGGCCTCGGCGAGCGGCATCTCGCGCTGGCGATAGAACGCCTCCTTGCCGATCTTGACGGTGAGCGTCGATTTCTCCGCGATCTTGCGGGCAAGCGCGAGCGCCGCGTCGGTCTCGTTTCCGGCCTCGACGACGCGATTGATGAGACCGATGCGCTGCGCTTGCTCGGCGGGAATCCTATCGCCGGTCAGCAGCATCTCCATGGCATGTTTGGTCGCCACGTTGCGCGACAGCGCGACCATCGGGGTGGAGCAGAACAGGCCGATATTGACGCCGGGCGTGCAGAATTCCGCCTTCGCGGAAGCAACCGCAAGATCGCAGCTCGCGACGAGCTGACAGCCGGCCGCGGTGGCAAGGCCTTGCACGGCGGCAATGACCGGCTGCGGCAGGCCGACGATCGCCTGCATGACGCCGCTGCAGGTTGCCATGATATGCCGGAAATACTTCTTGCCGCCGTCGGCGTCCGCCCGGCGCGCGGTGAGCTCCTTGAGATCGTGGCCGGCGCAGAACACGGGACCGTTGGCCGCCAGCACGACCGCCCGCACGGCGCGGTCCGCGGCGATCTCCGCCAGGATCTCCGCGAAGCATGCGAGCATCGCCTCGGACAGCGTATTGCGCTGCTCCGGGCGATTCATGGTCAAGAGCGCGACGCCATCGCTCCTCTCGCGCAGCAGCGCGGGAGCATTGCGTAGTGCCGCAGCCGGCGCGTTCATCGCTGGGACCCCAGCTCTTTCCGTGAGCACGATACCATTGTATCGGGAAAGTGGCCTCCGGCCGCCGAAAGTCAAGCCGAGGCGGGGAACGGGGAGTCGGGGAAAGGGGGCATCCGTGCCGGATGCGGCCATCGCGCTCGACGAGCTCAGGGGTCGGCTGGCCGCCGAGTTCCCGGAAGCGTTCCATCCCGGAAGCAGCCTCTCCATTCTGGCGATCGCGCACGGCATGGCGCAGCTGCGATACGCGTTTCGGCCGAAATCGCTGCGCCCGGGCGGAACGATCTCGGGCACGACCCTGATGATGCTGGCGGACGCGACGATGTACGTCGCCGTGCTTGCCTCGATCGGATGGGTGCCGCTCGCGGTGACCACGAACCTGAGCATCAATTTCCTGAAGAAACCCGGGCCGCGCGCCCTCGATGCGGAATGCCGGCTGCTCAAGCTCGGCAAGCGTCTTGCCGTCGGCGAGATCTCGATCCGCTCGGAGGGCGAGGACGAGCTGGCGGCGCATGCGACTTCGACCTACTCGCTTCCCCCGGGCCGACGGTAAAATAATACCGAGCCCGTATCGATTTGTTTTCGTATGACTATTTCCCGATGAAGTGCATTGACGCCGCTCCTGCCGTTGTTTAGAAGCAGCGCTCGCGCGTGCTTTGCGGCTTCCACCGGAAATTCGGGATTGAGCGAAATGAAGACCTATTCGGCCAAGCCAGCCGAGGTCGAGAAGAGATGGGTGCTGATCGATGCGAAGGGCCTCATCGTCGGCCGGCTCGCCTCGATCGTCGCGCTCCGCCTGCGCGGCAAGCACAAGCCGACCTATACGCCCCATGTCGATTGCGGCGACAACGTCATCGTCATCAATGCGGAACAAGTGGTGCTGACGGGCCGCAAGCTCGACCGGAAGGTCTATCACCACCACACCGGCCACATCGGCGGCATCAAGACGCGCACCGCGAGATTCCTGCTCGAGGGCCGGTTTCCCCAACGCATCGTCGAGAAGGCGGTGGAACGCATGCTGCCGCGGGGGCCGCTCGGCCGCCGTCAACTCGGCAATTTGCGGGTCTACAAGGGACCCGAGCATCCCCACGCCGCGCAGCAGCCGGAGCTGCTCGATATCGCCGCCATGAACCGCAAGAACACCAGGAGCGCATGACCTTGCCCGAACCCATGCAGTCGCTCGATCAGCTTTCCGCGCTCAAACCCGCGACGCCGGAAGCGCCGAAATATGTGCAGAAGCTCGACGGCCGGGGCCGCGCCTATGCGACCGGCAAGCGCAAGAACGCCGTCGCGCGCGTCTGGATCAAGCCCGGCGGCGGCCGCGTCACGGTGAACCAAAAGCCGGTGGAGATTTTCTTCGCGCGGCCGGTGCTGCGCATGCTGATCCAGCAGCCGCTGGTCGCGGCCAATCGCCAGGGCCAGTACGACATCGTCTGCACGGTTGCGGGCGGCGGGCTCTCCGGCCAGGCGGGAGCCGTGCGCCACGGCATCTCCAAGGCGCTGCTGAATTACGAGCCGGACCTGCGGCCCGTGCTCAAGAGCAACGGCTTTCTCACCCGCGACCCGCGGGTGGTCGAGCGCAAGAAATACGGACGCGCCAAGGCCCGCCGTTCGTTCCAGTTCTCCAAGCGCTGACGCGATCGTTTCGGCGTTGCCCGGACGCGGCGCCCGGGGACACGAGGCCTCGATTGCCCGCGGATCCGCCGGATTGTGGCGCGGAAGTGTCATTGTCGTGGCCGAAATCGCGCGAAGGCATGGAATTCTCCGGGCACGGGCGCCGTCCGGGTTGTCATCGCGCCGTCGCTTCGTTATGCAGCGGGCTTCCCCAACAAACAGAGTTTGGAAAGAGGGCAGCGCAGTGAAGAAGAACCTATGGAAGGTGGGGCTTGCAGGCATTCTGGCCCTGGCGGCGATCGGGCCGGCTTCGGCGACAAAATTTCGACCGACAATCCACGTCGGTTCCGGGCTCACCGATGGCCAGATTCATCGCATGAAGGCCGCGCTGAAGCTGACGCGATTGCAGGAGCAATATTGGCCGCCGATCGAGGCGGCCTTGCGCGAGATGGCGCGCGAGCTGTCGCACCATTCGGCCGCCGGGGAGGGCAGGGCGGCCGCGATCGACCAAGCGAAAGTGCAGCGGCTCGCTTCCGTCGCGTACCCGCTGCTCGCGACGCTCGATGAAGGCCAGAAGCGCGATGCCATGGCGCTCGCCCGCGCCATGGGCTTGGGCAGCCTCGTCGCGTCGTTCTGAGCGACGTTCCCCCGGACGCGGCGCGCGCCGTCCTGAGGCGCGCGCGCCGTCCTTCGGGGCTCGGGCCTCCGGCCCTCGCACCGCAGGATGACGGCGCTCACCTCGAAGGACGCCGCGCCCCGCCGCGAGTCTTGGATCGCCCTAACCGATCCTTTACTCCCGGCGCGCTAGCATGGCGCATGGTGCGATATCGAACCGCGGGCCAGATCGAGGCGGATTTCATCGCCCTCAAGCGGGCGACGGAACGGGCCGGATCGGCGCTCGGCTGCGCGTTCGCAGGCTCCGACGAGTTCGAAGCCGCGGTCATCCGCTCCCGGCGCGAGCAGGGCCTGTTGCCGCCCCCGCGCGCGCGCCGCCGGATCCGCCTCTACGTCCCGGCCCTCACGCTGCTCGCCGCCGCGATTGCCTGGGCGCTGCTCCTGTTCTGAATTCCGCAGGTCGCAACACGTAGGGTGGGCAAAGCTTGTCCCCGCGCAGGCTGGGGCGAAGCGTGCCCACCGCATCGGCTCTCTTGGCTTGCCGTGATGGACCGGCGCGCTCACGCGCGAACGCTTCGCCAATAAAAAACGGTGCGCCGGGAGCGGCGCTCGGATGCTGGCGCTTAAAATCGATCTCCGATGTCGCACGGACGGATGCGATAACCCCCATCATCGCATAGCGGCCGGCCCGGCCACGTTTGGCGCGCAATTCGCATGGCATAGGCCTGCGGGTCCTCCGGCATGGCCGTCGCGACCGGAGGGCCGAGCCGCTGCGTCTTGTGGCGAGATTGCGCCATTGCGACGGAACCGGTCATGGCGAGCAGCAGCGCCAACAAAGCGATGTGCTTATGCATGGTATCGTCGACCTCGGAGCTTTGGTGCCATCGGGAGCCCGCTGCCGGAAAGATCCGCTCCGCGCGATGAAGGTCGAGACCCGGTTCGTCGCAAACCGTATCTCAAGCGAGCCAGGTCACCTTGCCCGTCGTGATGTCGTGCATGGCCGCGGCGATCTTGAGTTGCCCGGCGTCGACGAGTGCCTTGATGATCGGGCTGCGCTTGGTCAGGCTCGCCGCCGTCAGGCGGGCGTTCGCCTCGGCGACCTTCTGAACCAGCGGGTCGTTATGGGAGTCGCGGGGGCCGTCCGCCTTGTTCAAGGTGGCGAGCGCCGGCCGGAAGTTCGCGAGCAGCGCCGTGATGTTGCCAAGCTTGACGTCATCGACCGCGCTCTTGATCGCGCCGCAGAAATTGTGCCCGAGGACGACGATCGCCTTGGCGCCCGCGACCTTGGTCGAATATTCGAGGCTGCCGATGATATCCGTGTTGACGATGTTGCCGGCCACGCGCGCGCAGAACACGTCGCCGATGTGCTGATCGAACACCAGTTCGGGCGGAACGCGAGAATCGATGCAGCCGACGATGGCGGCGAAGGGCGACTGGTCGCCGGCGGTCTGCTTGACCTGCGCCATCAGGTCGCAATGGACGGACTTGCCCGCGGTGAACCGCTCGTTGCCGGCCTTGAGCCGCGCAATCGCCTCGTCCGGCGCGATCGACTTCTGACGATCCGGCGTGAACACCGCGCATTCGAGCGACTGCGCGTGAACGGCGGTCGCGGCGAACGGCAGCCCTGCGGCGAGACATCCGCAAAAGAGCCGGCGTGTAATCATTTGTTTCTCCCTTCCATCATTGCCGGCAGCGGCCGGCTGCATCCCGAATGTGCCGCAGTTCGCTGTCGAGGCGTCGGCGCTGGAGCGGCGCCACCCGGGTGACCGGCAATCTGCAGCCTTCTACGCAATGCCATACGGAACATCGAGAGCCAGCTTCCATGTGCCGTCCTTCTGTCTTCGCACAATGTCTGCGGCGGTGCCGGCCCACACCTTGGCCTCGCCCGAGGATGAAACTGTTTTGGATTTCCATTCCACGACGACGAGTGCAAGATCATCTCCGGCAGAAATGATCTTGCGGACGTCCAACTCCAGATCGGGCTTGTATGAAAATGTGGCGCGGAACATTTCACGCAGCTCGGCGGCGCCACGGACGGCATGACCCGACTTCAATACGAAGCACGCCCGGGGTTCGTAACAGGCCACGATCGCGTCGATGTCTCCGGCATTGAAAGCCTTCAGGAGGGCGGGATAAACGTCTCCAGATTTGTGCTCGGGGCGCATTCGAATCTCCTGCGCGCAATGCGGGCTCTGAAGGAACATGGCTCGCCGGCATCCGGCACGCAGCGACCCGGCTCCGTCGCGAATGTGTCGCAGTTCGCCGTCTACCGCAAGCCGAGCCGTCGCCGCGGAATGGCGCTCAAAATCGCTTGCCGACGTCGCACGGCAGGATGCGATAACCGCCATCATCGCACAGCGGCCGGCCCGGCCAGGTTTGGCGCGCAATTCGCATCGCATAGGCCTGCGGGTCTTCTGGTACGGCCGTCGCGACCGGAGGGCTGAGCCGCTTTGTCTTGTGGTGAGATTGCGCCATTGCGACGGGACCGGTCATGGCGAGCAGCAGCGTCAGCAAAGCGATGTGCGTATGCATGTGTCGTCGACCTCGGAGCTTTGGTGCCATCGGCCCGCTGCCGAGAAGGTCCGCTCGCGGCGCAAGCGGGCACCCGGGATATAGGTTCGAGCAGCACCGAGTTCGACCCGAAGGCGACATTCGACATTGCCGTCGACCCGGATATTGTCGATGCGCGATACCGCTTCGAGAGGCGGGCTACTTGATCGCATTGAGCATCTCTTTGACGTCCGCTGCATGCGGCCCGTTGGGCTGGAGCGCGAGATATTTTTTCAGCGTTTCCACCGTTCCTTTCGGAACCACGAACTTGCCCTTCGCGTCGACGGTGCCGTTCCCGAGCATCACCGACCCCTTGACGAAATAAGCATCGGCCTTGGTGGGGTCCGCCGCAATCGCCTTGTCGCACGCCGGGAGCGCCGCCTGCGTATCGCCGGCGTTGAAACTCGTTGCGCAAAGGTTGAAGTAGGCGACCGCCGGATTGGGCGACATGGCTGCCGCCTTGGTGAAGGCGTCGATCGCCTCCGGGTTTTTCCGCAGCTTCAGATAAATGTTGCCTTCCACCGTCAGCATTCCCGCGACCGCAGCTTTCACCTTGGCGGAATCCTCGTTCGCAGATTCGGCGATGCGGCGCGCGAGCGGAATCGCCTTTTCATAGGAAGCAAGCGCGTCTTCGAATCGTCCGAGATTGTACTGCGCGGCGCCCAGCCCCTCCTGGTATTCCCATCGCGCCGGCGCGATCGCGGCCAATTGCCGGAAAGCGGTCTCCGCCGCCTGCCAGCTGCGCGCCTGCATCGCCGCCTGGGCCTGCATGATGAGAGCGTTCTCGTTTGCGCCCGGGTCGCCCTTCCCGGCTTGCTGCGCCAGGGCAGCCGAAAGACCGCCCACGAGAATGAGCGCTGCAAGAATGCGTTGCATCGTGCCTCCCAAGCGCATCGCAGAAATACGGGAAAGGGGATGTTGTCGAAGATACACCGCTCGGCGCGTCGCACAAACTGTCGATCTGCGCAACGGCTCGTGACGCCGGCGCTCGCCCGCGCCATGGGGCTGGGCAGCCTCGTCGCTTCGTTCTGAGCGATCATCGACGTTCCCCGGACGCGGCGCAGCGCGGGGGCACCCCGCTGCGCTTGCGCAGCGGGGACCCCGTTGCGGTACGGCGCAGATCCGGGTCCAGCTACTTTCAGGAAAATGGGTCCCGGCTCAGCGGCGCACTGCGCCTGCGAAGTTTACGAACCGACACTCAGAGCAAGATGACGGGCGTGGCCTAGACGGAAGCGGGGCCCCGCTCGCGCCGAGGCGGCACCCGGTCGCGTCGCAACGGGAGGTCCGGGCAGAGGACGAGCTTGCCCTCGAGACCGCCCGCCTCGAGACGGCGATGTGCCTCGGCGATCTCATCGAAGGAGATCCGCTCGGCGACGCGCGGCCGGATGGCGCGAGTTGCCAATAGGCCGAAGAGCCGCTCCAGGTCCTCCCGGAACCAGGCGGGATGTCGCGCCCGCATCACATTGACCGAGTAGAAGCGGGCACGCTTGCCGTCGGGTAACAGCCTCCACAGGTACAGGCGCGCAATCTCCATCACGATAGGGAGCATGCGACGCTGTGCCTGCACGCTCGCCGAGAAGCCGATGGCGCAGAGCAGGCCGCCGCGCTTGAGCGCCGCGTACGATCGGCGATAGCCGTCTTCGCCGACGCCGTCGACGATGACGTCGAACCCGCCCGGCAGGACGCGGGTGAAGTCCTCGCGTTGGTAATCGATAGCCGTTGCGCCCAGCTCTCGGACGAGCGCCACGTGTTCGCCGCGCGCGGTGCCCCACAGCTCGAGGCCGGCCAGCCTGCCGAGCATGAGCAGCGCCTGACCGACGGCGCCGGCGGCGCCGTGCACCAGCACGCGCTGGCCGCGCTGCACCCGGGCCGCACGGTGCAGGAGCTGGTATGCGGTCGTCCAGCTCAAGATCAGCGTGGCTGCCTCCGCCGCGTCGACGCCCGCCGGCACTCGGGCCACGTCGCCCGCCCGGAGCGTGCGATAGTCGGCGTTCGACCCGACCACCGTCATGTCGGCCACACGGTCGCCAATCTGAAAGTCGCGCACGCCATCGCCGATCTGATCGATCTCCCCGACGACGTCGTAGCCCATCACGAACGGCGGCCGGAGGCGCATCGTTTGCGGGTACAGGTGGCGCCGGATCAACACCTCGGTGTAGTTGAGGCTCGAGGCGAGCACGCGGACCCGGACCTCACCCCGGCCGGCGGTCGGCAGGGGAACGTCGACCACCTCCAGCACATCGGGATCGCCGAAGCGGGTGACTTGAACAACCCGGTTGCGCGACTCCCTCATGGGCGGATTCCTTCAACATGACAGCGCACGGGCAGGAAAATGTTCCACGGCTGTTTGCCGACTGCGGTCTCGCCAGCAGGTATCGACCAGCTGTTACCCCTCGCGCGGAAAAACGGTCATGTCATTGAGGATGATCAATGCGTCAACACGGCCTTCCTGATGCAAAGGGTTTGCATGGGCTGATGTTCGCGAAGCCCGTGACGCCGGCGCTCGCCCGCGCCATGGGGCTGGGCAGTCTCGTCGCTTCGTTCTGAGTGATCGGCGTTCCCCGGACGCGGCGCAGCGCGCAGCGGTGCGGCGCAGATCCGGGGTCCAGACTCGCTTCGCCCCCGCGAGCCCGCCGGACCCGCCTCTACGTCCCGGCCCTCACGCTGCTCGCCGCGGCGGTTGCCTGGGCTGTTCTGAATTCTGCAAGTCGCAATCTGTAGGGTGGGGAAAGCTTGGCCCCGCGCAGGCGGGGGCGAAGCGTACCATCGCATGGGTTCCTATTCGCTCTGTGCGCCTAGCTGGAGCGCTACCGGGCCTCGGTTTCATAGTTGATGGCGTGGTAAAGCGCCAGCGCTGCTGCGTGAATCTTCCGCCCTGGGCGAGTGATTAAATTCGCCCGCCAGTTGAAAAATCTCCGTGCAACTCAACCATTCCTGGGGCACTATCTCCTCTAGACGAGCTGGGAGGGAGGCGTGCCGTTTACTGATTGGTGTGAGGAGAACGAGGAGGACGTTGGCGATCACCAACTCACGGTCCTCACGAGCATTACCGCGAAGTTGACTGTCGGTAGAGATGCCGCGGCGCTGGTAGTCCCTACTCACTACGCGTCCGAGGAGAGGCTCGCTGCACTCTTGGAACGGCTAGGTAAGCCCGCAGCCGCGAAATTCATTCGCGACAAGATCCCTGAAGGAAAAAAGATACGATCTGGTGATCTCGGCGAGATCTTCGCGACCGAGTACGTGGGCGAAAGCACAATTTATACCGTCCCCATCAAACGGCTCCGGTGGAAGGACCACCGGAACATGTCAATGCGAGGCGATGACCTTATCGCTGTCCGTATCCCGGACGACGGAACGCCCATCGAGTTCATGAAGGGCGAGACAAAGAGCCGAGCCACATTGACGGGAGCAGTTCTCTCCGAAGCGAGATCGGCTCTTGACAAGGACAATGGGTTGCCATCCCCGCATGCCTTAACGTTCGTAAGCGACAGGCTCCACGAAATCGGAGAACATGAAACAGCGGATGCCATCGACGACGCTCAGCTGGCCGATGGAATTCAGCCCACTCAAGTGTGCCATTTCCTGTTCGTCTTCTGTGGCAACAAGCCCGACGCATTGATGCGGACGAACCTCGCCACGTACGGCGGGGCTATGAACCAGCTCTACGTCGGGTTAACCGTGAACACCCATCAGGTATTTATCAAAGATGTCTATGCCAAGGTAATTGACAATGGCGACGACCGTTGAAGAACTAGAGGCTAGCATTACTCAGGCCGTCGCGCCGGGCTTCCGCGGTCGCCTTCTTGATCAAGGCGAAGCGCGATCCATGATCTGGCGGGATGGTCAATTGCCGGACGGCTCACCTCGATTTCCCGCAACACTGTCCTATGATCTCTATTCGTATGCCTATTCCCTCCTAGGGATGGGACTTCGTCTCCGCGATGGCGGGGGCAATCAAGACGTCGCACGAGCAGCATTCGAACATGTCGCCATGTCTCTTGAGAGCATACTGCTCAAGGGAGAGCCCGGAAGTGATGCGCGCAGCTTTCACTATGTTATTGCCGGAGCATCCTACCATTTGGCCCGCTTTTCAGCGCGCGCGTACTCGCTTCTAATTCATGGCCAACGGGACGAGAGCTTCTCACCAATCGAAAGATGCCTTTGTCATCTGATCATGCGCGATTTGGTTGCACTTGAGAATGAGATTCTACTTTTTCGGACAAATGGCGCCGGCCAGGACTCAAGCATCGCAGCTGAAATGGAGCAGCGCTGGAACGAGCTGGATGAGGATGCACCGTTTCCCGATAACGACGGTCAGTCATACGTTGCGGATGCGCTCGGAATGGCGCTCATCGACACTTTTCTGGCCGGCATGGGCTTGTTCCTCTTCGCGATGGAGCGCGGCGAGCAACAATTCATCGAGGAAGCGCGCGAGCGCCTCCGTAAGGGCCTAGAAGTTTGCGTCGAGGTAAATCTCCTGCCACAATGGTGGGTTTACAGACTGACAATTCACATAATCGACGACCTGTGGTCATCGAGCCTTCATCAACGATTGCCCCTGATACCAAACAGCCCCCACAGGGAAGAGTGGGAGTCTTTGCGTCGCCGCTTCATATCTTTGCTCTTTCGACGGCCTCGTGCGGAGATCGATCTATGGCCGTCTCAGCTCGACGCTGCAAGCAAGGCGGTCAATGAGGATGAAGACATAGTTGCGTCTCTCCCAACAAGCGCGGGCAAAACGAGAATTGCAGAGCTATGCATTCTCAGATGCTTGGCGTCGGGTCGCCGCATCGTGTTTGTAACCCCGCTGCGCGCATTGTCAGCGCAAACTGAAACGACGTTGCAAAGGACGTTCGTGCCTCTTGGAAAGAGCATCTCTACGCTTTACGGGAGCATAGGGACGAGCGCTTTTGAAGAAGACGCCTTGGGATCGCGAAGCATTGTAGTGGCCACGCCGGAGAAGCTCGACTTCGCGCTTCGTAATGATCCCACATTGCTAGATGACGTGGGTTTGGTCGTGCTCGACGAGGGCCACATGATCGGCCTTGGCGAGCGCGAGGTACGCTATGAGGTGCAGATACAGCGCCTCTTGAAGCGCAATGACGCCGGTAACCGCAGGATCGTGTGCCTGTCCGCAATCCTTCCCGAAGGCCCGCAACTCGACGACTTTGCAGCATGGTTGCGACAGGACGGTGAAGGGGTCGTCATCAAGAACGATTGGCGACCGACAAAGTTACGGTTTGGCGAAGTGACTTGGGGCAATGCCCGCGCTAGATTGGAGATCCGCGTAGGGGATGAGCGTCCATTCGTGCCGACGTTCTTTCCGGCACGGAGGGCTACACGCGGAAACCGCCAAGCACTCTTCCCAAATAACCATCGCGAGCTGGTCCTCGCTACATCCTGGCGGCTAGCGCAGGATGGGCAAACTGTACTGATCTACTGTCCTGAGAGGCGATCTGTTGAGCCATACGCCCGCGAAATCATCAGAATTCACAAACAGGGACTTCTCGCTTCTCTAATCGGCGATGCCGCGGACAAATTGTCGACGGCGCTTGCCATCGGTGAAGAGTGGTTGGGAGAAGATCACCCGATCTTAGCTTGCCTTCGTCTGGGCGTGGCTGTGCATCACGGCGCTTTGCCTACGCCGTTTAGGAAGGAGATAGAGCGACTGCTTCGAGACAATGTTCTCCGCGTAACGGTCTCGTCGCCGACGCTTGCGCAAGGGCTCAATCTCTCAGCAACGGCGATTGTTCTTCACGGCATCATCCGCAATCGGGAACGTATCAGCGCATCGGAGTTTCGAAACGTTGTCGGACGCGCAGGACGTGCGTTCGTTGACGTTGAGGGCCTGGTCCTGTTTCCATTTTTTGCGATCGATCATGAGCGCGGCCGCCATTGGGAGACCCTCATTTCGCAGGGCGGCCGGCTGGATATGGAAAGCGGCGTGTTGCGGCTCGTGGTCACTCTCTTGCAAAGGATGCAGCAGCAGACGGGCATGAACCTCGAACAGCTCTCCGAATATGTTCTCAACAATGCTGCTGCTTGGAACTTTCCCGTCTTGCCCTCCGAAATGCCGGAGCTCAGCGTAGTACAGGAGCGGCAATGGCATCAGCACCTCGCAACTCTGGACACGGCGATTCTCAGCCTTGTCGGAGAGCAGGACATAGCCGAAGATCAAGTTGCAGCGAAATTGGACGAAATTCTCAGTTCGTCACTGTGGGAGCGTCGACTTAGACATCGGACTGAGGAGCGTCAGAGGGTCTACAAAAGCCTCTTACACGGCCGAGCGAAGTTCTTATGGGATAACTCCACACCTGTGCAGCGTCGGTCCTACTTCCTTGCGGGAATAGGCTATGAAACTGGGCGCAGCCTGGATGGGATAGCCGCTGTCGCAAATGAGCTTCTGATTCAGGCTAATGGGGCAGTCTTAGAGGAGGACAACAATCGGGCTGTCACGGCGTTGACGTCTCTCGCGGAGCTTCTTTTCGCGATTTCACCGTTCATCCCTAATCCTCTGCCTGTGAATTGGCGTAACATCTTGAAGGCGTGGCTGTTAGGGAAGCCACTTGCCGAGTTTGCTCATGACGATCCCGACGTGTTGCGCTTTGTTGAAGCGGGACTGGTCTACCGGCTTCCGTGGGGAATGGAGGCGCTCCGCGTCCGAGCCGAAGCGTCCGGCGATCAAGTCCCTCCTGGACTCTCGTTTGACGCATTTGAGACCGGCCTTGCTGTTCCCGCCGTTGAAGTAGGCACTCTCAATCGATCTGCCGCCGTGTTGATGCAGGCTGGTTTCACGTCGCGACTGGCCGCGATCAAGGCCGTTACTGAGACCGAGGCAACGTTCGAAGGATACCAAGGCCTCCGAGATTGGCTGAACTCTGACAACGTGATTGCCCATACGCGGAATGGCGACTGGCCTACCTCTGAGACGGCGGAGCTTTGGAAGGCCTTTGTCGCGTCTTTCGTACCACCTGACAGGACAGTGTGGAAAGATTGGACATGGTCTCCGCGAGTGACGTGGGAACAAGGAAAGGCACCTCTGGCGAGCTCTCCGGTGCGCGTAGTCACATCGCCAGATGGAGCTTTTGACTGGGTCGTGTCGCCAGATCATGAAATGTTGGGGTGGCTCACCGATCGTCTACATGTTGGTCGGAAAGGCCTCGTGAAGGCGACGGTTGCCCCCGAGTTGTCGCGCCTGAATTTGGCTTACGTTGGGCCTGAGGATTTGAGCCCGGCACAAGTTGTCGCCTGAGTGAGACAAACTATGACGAAGTGGCGTGTGCGTCATTCCCCAATGTGCAGACCTGCTGCTCAATGGAATGTCCGCTGCTGACACATCGCGGACCTGCCGAGACATCCGCTATTTGGCCGCTTTCGGTGGCAAAGCGGACACAGTCAGCGATACCCGAACAACCGCGATTTATGAGTAAACGCCCCGGCGCGCGCACGAAAAAAAATGGGGCGCCGAAGCGCCCCGTTCCCCCGTCGCGCCCCGCCGCAACGAAGCTCAGGCCGAATAATACATCTCGAACTCGACCGGGTGCGGGGTGTGCTCGAACCGGATGATTTCCTGCATCTTGAGCTCGATGTACATCTCGATGAAATCGTCGTCGAACACCCCGCCGGCCTTGAGGAACTCGCGGTCCTTGTCGAGATAGCCGAGCGCCTCGCGCAGCGACCCGCACACGGTCGGGATCTTCTTGAGCTCGCGCGGCGGCAGGTCGTAGAGGTCCTTGTCGATCGCCGGGCCGGGATCGAGCTTGTGCTTGATGCCGTCGAGCCCCGCCATCAGCATCGCCGCAAACGCCAGATACGGATTGGCGAGCGGATCGGGATAGCGCACCTCGACGCGCTTGCCCTTGGGCGAGGAGGCGAGCGGAATGCGGCACCCGGCCGAGCGGTTGCGCACCGAATAGGCCAGCAGCACCGGCGCCTCGAACCCCGGCACCAGCCGCTTGTAGGAGTTCGTGGTCGGATTGGTGAAGGCGTTGATGGTGCGCGCGTGCTTGAGGATGCCGGCGATGTACTGCAGGGCGGTGTCGGAGAGATCCGCGTATTTGTTGCCCGCAAACGTCGGCTTGCCGCCCTTCCAGATCGACTGGTGGCAGTGCATGCCGGAGCCGTTGTCGCCGTAGACGGGCTTGGGCATGAAGGTCGCGGTCTTGCCGTAGATGTTGGCGACCTGGTGGACGCAGTACTTGTAGATCTGCATCTGGTCAGCCATGCGCACCATGGGAGCGAACTGGAAGCCCAGCTCGTGCTGGGCGGAGCCGACCTCGTGGTGGTGCTTCTCGACCTTGCAGCCCATCCGGGCCATGGCGCCGAGCATCTCCGAGCGCATGTCCTGGGCGGAATCGAGCGGCGGCACCGGGAAATAGCCCTTCTTGGTGCCGATGTGGTGGCCGAGGTTGCCGCCCTCGTATTCGGTGTCGGTGTTGCTCGGCAGCTCGACCGAATCCAGGCGGAAGCCGGTGTTGTAGGGATCGGCCCGGTAGCGCACGTCGTCGAACACGAAGAACTCGGCCTCCGGGCCGAAATAGACCGTGTCGCCGACCCCCATGGACTTGACCAGGCCCTCGGCCTTGCGGGCGATGCTGCGCGGGTCGCGATTGTAGGGCTCGCCGGTGGTCGGCTCGAGCGTGTCGCACACCAGCACCAACGTCGTCTCCGCGTAGAACGGATCGATGCAGGCCGACGCCGGGTCCGGCATCAGGGTCATGTCGGACTCGTGGATCGCCTTCCAGCCCGCGATCGAGGAGCCGTCGAACATGATGCCTTCCGCAAAGGTGTCGTCCTCCACCGTGGAAATATCCACGGTGACGTGCTGCCACTTCCCGCGCGGGTCGGTGAAACGGAAATCGCAGTATTTCACGTCGTTGTCCTTGATCAGCTTCAGGACATCCTTGACCGTCGTCATCGCATGCTTCCCTTCTTGAAAAATCCAACAGGCTCGATCGGATCAGATCGCATCCAGGCCGGATTCGCCGGTGCGGATCCGGATCGCTTCCTCGATGCTGGATACGAAGATCTTCCCATCCCCGATCCGCCCGGTCTGTGCGGCCCGTCGGATCGCCTCGATGGCCTTTTCAACCATGTCATCGCCGAGCACAATCTCGATCTTCACCTTGGGCAGGAAATCCACGACGTATTCCGCCCCGCGATAGAGCTCGGTGTGCCCTTTTTGCCTGCCGAAGCCCTTGGCTTCCGTCACCGTGATGCCTTGAAGCCCTACCTCTTGCAGCGCTTCCTTCACCTCGTCGAGTTTGAACGGCTTGATGATGGCCTCGACTTTTTTCATTCGCCTCGTCCCTGGATCGCTCGGGGCGCGCGCGCGTCGCGCCCCCTGGACCGCCGGGGAAGGGTTAGCAGTTCCTGTGCCAATGAGCCAGAAGACCGGAAAAAGCTTGCATCTCAGCAGGTTGAGCGTGGTTTCGGCTACTTTGATTCCGCCCAGCGGCGCAGCGGCGCCCAGCAAATGGGCAAACTGATGAATTTCTGGGCGAAGCCCATCCGGCCGACCTGGGCAGGCCCGCCCGCGCCCGGCCCCGGCGGCGAATTGCCGCTGTGCTAGGGTTGCGGTTCAAAAAATTCAGCCCGCGCGATGATCGAACTTTTGAGTAACGAGGAAATGGCGCAAGCGGATCGGCTCACGATCGCGGCCGGCACGCCCGGAATCGGTCTCATGGAGAATGCGGGGCGCGCGATTGCCGATGCCGCCGCGGTGCGCCAAAAACTCGGGACCTCGATCGTGGTCGTGGCAGGTCCGGGCAACAACGGTGGCGACGGTTTTGTCGCCGCGCGCCTGCTCGGCGAACGCGGATTCCGCGTGCGGCTCTTGAGCCTCGGGCACAGGGACCGCCTGCGCGGCGACGCCGCGGAGGCGGCGCGGCGGTTCCGCGGGCCCGTCGAACCGGCAGCGCCGGGCGGCCTTGCGGACGCGGCGCTGATCATCGACGCCATCTTCGGGGCGGGGCTTGCGCGTCCGGTCGAAGGCGCGGCGCGCGCGATGATCGAGGCGATGAACGGCTGCGGAGCACCGATCCTCGCCGTCGACCTGCCGAGCGGAATCAACGGCTCGACCGGGGCGCGGCTGGGGACGGCGATCGAGGCCGCCGAGACCGTAACCTTCTTCCGCCGCAAGCCCGGGCACCTGCTGCTTCCTGGGCGGCTGTGCTGCGGCAAGGTGCGGGTTGCGGATATCGGCATCAAGCCGGACGTGCTGTCTCAGATTCGGCCGAAAACCTTTGCCGATGCGCCCGAGCTGTGGAAATCGAGCTTTCCGGTTCCCCAGGTCGATGCCCACAAATACGCGCGCGGTCACGCGGTGGTGGTCTCGGGCGGGCTCGCGCGCACCGGGGCGGCGCGGCTCGCGGCACGCGGGGCGCTGCGGGCCGGGGCAGGGCTCGTCACCATCGCCTCGCCGCGGGAGGCGCTCGCCGTCAACGCGGCCGCGAACCTCGCCGTCATGGTCCGGCCGGTCGACGGGGCCGCCGAGCTTGCGGCCATGCTGGAGGATCGCCGCCTCAATGCTTTGGTGCTGGGCCCGGGCGGCGGCGTTGGCGCGCCCATGCGAGAGCTCGTGGCGGCGGCGCTCGCCGCAGAGCGGGCGGTCGTGCTCGACGCCGACGCGCTCACCAGCTTCTCGGAAAATCCGGCGGTGCTGTGGGCCGCGACCGCCGGCCGATCCGCCGCCGTGATGACCCCCCACCAGGGCGAATTCAGCCGCGTCTTCCAGGGGGAGCCAAAAATCCTTCGCGCCGCCTCGAAGCTCGATGCCGCCCGGGCGGCTGCTGCCCGCAGCAACACGATCGTCGTGCTCAAAGGCCCCGACACCGTCATTGCCGCGCCCGACGGTCGTGCCGCGATTTCGGACAATGCCCCCGCGTGGCTCGCGACCGCGGGCAGCGGCGACGTGCTCTCCGGCATGATCGCCGGCCTGCTGGCGCAAGGGATGCCCGCCTTCGAAGCCGCCTGCGCGGCGGTCTGGTTGCATGGGGAGGCCGGCAATGTCCTCGGGCCCGGGCTGATCTCGGAAGATCTGCCGGAAGCCTTGCCGCGGGTTTTTCGCACGCTGTTCTCGACCCTCGGCATTGCCGGCACATGAGCCGCTGGCGCGGTGCCTGCAGGTGCCCTATTTTTGTGGCGTGCGCGGGGGCCGACATGGTAGGCGGGTCGAGGGCGGGACCGGTCCGCGCCCGCCTTGCTCGCGAGAGCTGCCCTTGCGGGCGTGGCGGAATTGGTAGACGCGCGGGATTTAGGTTCCCGTGACGCAAGTCGTGGGGGTTCGAGGCCCTCCGCCCGCACCACGCCCGGCCGCGCCGGGCAGTCGTGGCGAGGCTCCTTGCGCCGGCCGCCGGCGCCGCCGCGAACATGAATAGAGATCCGACATGCAAGTTACCCAAACTGTTTCAGAAGGCTTGAAGCGCGAATACCGGGTGGTGGTCCCCGTCGCCGATCTCGATGCCAAGGTCAGCGAGCGGCTGGTCGACCTCAAGGACCGGGTCCGCATCAACGGTTTTCGGCCGGGCAAGGTGCCGATCGAGCATCTCCGGCGCATGTATGGCCGCGCCGTGCTGGCCGAAGCCATCGAGGCCGCGGTGCGGGAAGCCAACACCTCCATCATCGCCGAGCACGGCTTCAAGCTGGCGACGGATCCCAAAGTGGTCATGCCGGAAGCGGAAGGCGAGGTCGCCGAAATGATGGCCGGCAAGACGGATCTCGCCTATTCGGTGGAACTGGAGATCCTGCCGCAGATCGAGCTCGGGGATTTCAAGGATATCAAGCTCGAGAAGCTCGTAGCCGAAGTCGGCGATCCGGAGGTCTTGGAGGCGGTCGAGAAGATCGGCGAGCAGAACCGGCCGTTCGCCGACAAGGGCGAGGGCGCCAAGGCCGATCAGGGCGACAAGGTCATCATTTCGTTCACCGGAACGATCGACGGCGAGCCGTTCGAAGGCGGGACCGCGGATGACGTGGCGGTCGTCATCGGGTCCAAGGGCTTCATCCCGGGATTCGAGGAGCAATTGGTCGGGATCGGCCGAGGCGAGACCCGCACCGTGAACGCCAGCTTCCCGCAGAACTATCTCTCCGCCAATCTCGCCGGCAAAGCGGCCTCGTTCCAGGTCACGGCGAAGTCGGTCGAGGCTCCCGGCACGGTGACCCTGGACGACGAGTTCGCGAAATCGGTCGGCATGGAGACGTTGGCGAAATTGAACGAGGTGGTGAAGGATCGGCTGGGCCGGGAGCACGCCGAAGTCACGCGCCGGAGGCTCAAGCGGGCGCTGCTCGATGCGCTCGATGCGCGCTACAAGTTCGACCTGCCGCCCAGTCTCGTCGAACAGGAGTTCGCCAACGTCTGGCGTACCCTGCTGGCGGACCTGGAGGCCCAGGGGCGGACGTTCGCGGACGAGAATACGACGGAAGAAGCGGCTCGGGAGGAATACGGCAAGATCGCCGAGCGCCGGGTCCGGCTCGGCCTCGTCATTGCGGAGATCGGCGAGAAGAACGATATCAAGGTGAGCGAGGAAGAGCTGACGCGAGCCATCGTCGATCGCGCGCGCCAGTTCCCCGGCCAGGAGCAGCAGATCTGGGACTATTACCGCAAGAACCCGAGCGCGGTAGCGAGCTTGCGCGCCCCGATCTACGAGGAAAAGGTGGTCGACTTCCTGCTCGAGCTCACCAAGGTCACCGAGAAGACGGTCCCGCGCGAAGAGCTCTACAACGAGGACGACGAGCCTGCTGCGGCGTGAGGGCGCATCCCTCGGTCCGGCGGGATTCGTCACGGGGCGCGGCCGCGCCGCTATGCTAGTCCACGATTCGCGCCGGCGATCCGGCGGCCCGGCAATGCCGCGGCGGAAGGTGTACACATGAGAGACCCGGTCGATACCTATATGAACTACCTCGTCCCGATGGTGGTCGAGCAGACCAACCGGGGCGAGCGCGCCTACGATATCTATTCGCGCCTGCTCAAGGAGCGCATCATCTTCATCACCGGTGCGGTCGAGGACACGGTTTCGTCCGTGGTGGTCGCGCAGCTGCTCTTTCTCGAGGCGGACAATCCCAAGAAAGAGATCGCCATGTACATCAACTCCCCGGGCGGAGTGGTCACCTCGGGGCTGGCGGTCTACGACACGATGCAGTTCGTCCGGCCGGCGGTGTCGACCCTGTGCGTCGGCCAGGCCGCCTCGATGGGCTCGCTGCTGCTCGCGGCGGGGGCCAAGGACCTGCGCTTCGCGCTGCCGAACGCCCGAATCATGATCCACCAGCCCTCCGGCGGATTTCAGGGCCAGGCGACCGACATCATGCTTCACGCCCAGGAAATCCTGAACCTCAAGAAGCGGCTCAATGAAATCTACGTGAAGCACACCGGCCAGCCGCTCCGGAAGATCGAGGACGCTTTGGAGCGCGACACCTTCCTGACCGCGGAGATGGCCAGGGATTTCGGCCTGGTGGACCAGGTTATCGACAAGCGCCCGGTGGAGGAGGCCGCCCCCAAGCCGTGAGCGGGGGAGCGGCGCGAGCGGCGGAAACGCTTGTGGTGGCAGGGCGTTTATCGTTAAGCAATTCTTGATTGACGGCGCGCTACCCTGTTCCGCTATCCTGTGGGGCGGTGCCGACCGGGGCGGGGGCGGTAGGCGGCGGCAGGTCGGGAATTCGACGGTCGGTGCTACGGTTTCTTAGCCGAGTGGGGGCACTAAGAGGCGCAAGGCCGGGCGCGGTCGACGGAGAAGAGGGATGAGCAAGGTCGGCGGAGATTCCAAGAACACGCTCTATTGCTCGTTCTGCGGCAAGAGCCAGCACGAGGTCCGCAAGCTCATTGCCGGCCCGACCGTGTTCATCTGCGACGAGTGCGTCGAGCTGTGCATGGACATCATCCGCGAGGAGAACAAGTCCTCGCTGGTGAAATCGCGCGACGGTATCCCGACCCCGAAAGAGATCCGAAAGGTGCTCGACGACTACGTCATCGGCCAGGATCACGCCAAGAAGGTGCTCTCGGTCGCCGTCCACAACCATTACAAGCGGCTCAACCACCAGACCAAGCACAACGACGTCGAGCTGGCGAAATCCAACATCCTGCTGATCGGTCCGACCGGCTCCGGCAAGACCCTGCTGGCGCAGACGCTCGCCCGTATCCTCGACGTGCCGTTCACCATGGCGGACGCCACCACGCTGACGGAAGCCGGCTACGTCGGCGAGGACGTCGAGAACATCATCCTCAAGCTGCTGCAATCGGCCGACTACAACGTCGAGCGCGCCCAGCGCGGCATCGTCTACATCGACGAAATCGACAAGATCTCCCGCAAATCCGACAATCCCTCGATCACCCGCGACGTGTCCGGCGAGGGCGTGCAGCAGGCGCTGCTGAAGATCATGGAGGGCACCATCGCCTCGGTGCCCCCGCAGGGCGGCCGCAAGCACCCGCAGCAGGAATTCCTGCAGGTCGACACTACTAACATTCTATTCGTATGCGGCGGCGCGTTCGCCGGGCTGGAGAAGATCATCTCGGCCCGCGGCCGCTCGGCCTCGATCGGCTTCTCGGCAAAAGTGATCGCGCCGGAGGACCGCCGCACCGGCGAAATCTTCCGCGAGGTCGAGCCGGAAGACTTGCTCAAGTACGGGCTGATCCCGGAATTCGTCGGCCGCCTGCCGGTCGTCGCCACGCTCGAGGATCTCGACGAGGCCGCGCTCAAGCGTATCCTGACCGAGCCGAAGAACGCCCTGGTCAAGCAATATCAGCGGCTGTTCGAGATGGAGAGCGTCGACCTCACGCTCGCCGACGAGGCGCTTGCCGCCATCTCCAGAAAGGCAATCGACCGCAAGACCGGCGCGCGGGGCTTGCGCTCGATCATGGAGGGCATCCTGCTCGATACCATGTTCGATCTGCCGAGCCTCGAGGGGGTCGAGGAGGTAGTGATCTCCAAGGAAGTGGTCGAGGGCACCGCGCGGCCCCTCTACATCTATGCCGACCGCGCCGGGGACGCCGGCGCGACCGCGTCCTGAGGGAATCGGCTGAATAGTGCGGATGGTGCCGGTCTGGGTCCAACTGTGCCCGGCGGGCACCGCCTCGCCGGGATTGTGGCGCCTTCCGGGCGCCTTACTTGACACCCCCCAAGGCCGGGCCCACGTATAAGCCTACGAACGGATCGGGTACGACCGATTCCGGGCAGGGTATCGTACTCGTCAGCAGCGTCTTCTCGCTGACTTTCCGTCCTCCTGCCGTCTCATCGCACTCCGCCGCGATTGCGCCTCGCGGGTCCCGGCGGAGGGGCAAACACAAGGAAATTCCGGGCCATGTCCACGACAAAACCACGCCCGCCCCTTACGCCCGGCGAAGTCCGGGCCTACCCGGTGCTGCCGCTGCGCGACATCGTGGTGTTCCCGCACATGATCGTGCCGTTGTTCGTCGGTCGGGAGAAGTCGATTCGCGCGCTCGAAGAGGTGATGCGCAGCGATACCTTCATCCTGCTGGCGACCCAGAAGAACGCCTCCGACGACGACCCCTCGACCGATTCCATCTACGAGGTCGGCACGCTGGCGAGCGTGCTGCAGCTGCTGAAACTGCCCGACGGCACCGTCAAGGTGCTGGTCGAGGGCGTCGAGCGCGCCAAAATTCTCAAGTACACCGGCCGCGTCGACTATTACGAAGCCGACGCGACGAGCTTCCAGGATGCGACCGGCGAACGCGTCGAGGCCGAGGCGCTTGCCCGCTCGGTGGTGACCGAGTTCGAGGGCTATGTGAAGCTCAACAAGAAGGTCTCGCCCGAGGTAATCGGCGTGGTCCAGCAAATCGACGATTACGGCCGCATCGCCGATACGGTCGCCTCGCATCTCGCGGTGAAGATCTCCGACAAGCAGGGCATCCTCGAGACCGCCTCGGTCAGCGAGCGGCTGGAGAAGGTGCTGGGCCTGATGGAGAGCGAGATTTCGGTGCTGCAGGTCGAGAAGCGCATCCGCACCCGCGTCAAGCGGCAGATGGAGAAGACCCAGCGCGAATATTACCTCAATGAGCAGATGAAGGCGATCCAGAAGGAGCTCGGCGACGAGGAAGGTCGCGACGAGCTCGCCGAGCTCGAGGACAAGATCAAGAAGATCAAGCTTTCCAAGGAAGCGCGCGAGAAGGCCACGCACGAGCTCAAGAAGCTGCGGCAGATGTCGCCGATGTCGGCGGAAGCCACGGTCGTGCGCAACTATCTCGACTGGCTGCTGTCGATCCCGTGGAACAAGAGGACCAAGATCAAAAAGGATCTCATCCACGCCCAGGAGATCCTCGACAACGACCATTTCGGTCTGGAAAAGGTCAAGGAGCGCATCGTCGAGTATCTCGCGGTCCAGCAGCGCGCCAACAAGCTGACCGGCCCGATCCTGTGCCTGGTCGGCCCGCCCGGCGTCGGCAAGACCTCGCTCGGCAGATCGATCGCGCGGGCCACGGGCCGCGACTTCGTGCGCGTTTCGCTCGGCGGCGTGCGCGACGAGGCCGAGATCCGCGGTCATCGCCGCACCTACATCGGCTCGATGCCGGGAAAAATCATCCAGTCGATGCGCAAGGCGAAGTCCAGCAATCCGCTGTTCCTGCTCGACGAAGTCGACAAGATGGGCGCCGATTTCCGCGGCGATCCGTCATCCGCGCTGCTCGAAGTGCTGGATCCGGAGCAGAACCACACCTTCAACGACCATTACCTCGAGGTCGATTACGACCTCTCGCACGTGATGTTCATCACCACGGCGAACACCCTCAACATTCCGCCGCCGCTGATGGATCGCATGGAGATCATCCGTATCGCCGGCTATACCGAGGACGAGAAGGTGCATATCGCGCGCCGGCACCTGGTCCCGAAAGCCCTCACCAAACACGGGGTGACTGCCAAGGAGTGGGCACTCGACGACGAGGCGCTGCTCACCATGATCCGTCGCTACACGCGGGAAGCGGGCGTGCGCAATCTCGAGCGCGAGCTCTCGACCCTGATCCGCAAGGCGGTCAAGGAGCTGATCATCTCCAAGAAGAAGTCCATCAAGGTGAGCGCAGCCAACCTTGCCGACTACCTCGGCGTGCCGAAGTTCCGCTACGGCGAGATCGAGCTGAGCGATCAGGTCGGCGTCGTCACCGGGCTTGCCTGGACCGACGTCGGCGGCGAGCTGCTCACCATCGAAAGCGTGATGATGCCCGGCAAGGGCAAGATGACCGTGACCGGCAATCTGCGCGACGTCATGAAGGAATCGATCTCGGCGGCGGCGTCCTACGTGCGTTCGCGCGCGGTGGATTTCGGCATCGAGCCGCCGCTGTTCGACCGCCGCGACATCCACGTGCACGTGCCGGAGGGCGCGACCCCGAAGGACGGGCCCTCTGCCGGCGTCGCGATGGTGACCGCGATCGTCTCGGTCATGACCGGCATTCCGGCGCGCCGCGACGTGGCGATGACCGGGGAGATCACCTTGCGCGGCCGCGTGCTGCCGATCGGCGGGCTCAAGGAGAAGCTGCTCGCGGCGCTGCGCGGCGGCATCAAGACCGTGCTGATCCCCGAGGAGAACGCCAAGGACCTGGTCGAGATCTCGGAGAGCGTGAAGAGCGGGCTGGAGATCATCCCGGTCTCGCGCATGGACGAGGTGCTGGCGCATTCGCTCACGCGCAAACCCGAGCCGATCGTCTGGGACGAGACGCAGGCCAAGCCCGCGCCCGAGACCCCCCCGCAGGCCGCCGAGGAGGAGCCCTCGGGCCTGACCGCGCATTGATCAGCGGATGACGACCGAGGGCAGAGGACGGATTTCTGGTCCGTCCTCTGTTCGTCATACGGCTTTCGCGCTGCTGCCTCGCTTTCCTGCCTCCATGATTCGTTTGCACGGATCCATCGTCCTTGTGCCGGGGGCGCTTGGTGATGAGTGGCCCTACCGCGATGTGCTTCGCGCGCGCTCGTGCAGTGCCTTCCCGTTTACGCGGATCAAAGCCACTAGACGAACGCGGCATAAGATTCCACTCGATGGCGGATGCCATGGCGATGGTCATGATCAAGTGTCCCGAGACCTCCCACGCCGTGCTGACGGAAATCGAGATGGATGGTGGGTTGGAGAGCCTTCCCGACGTTGCATACGAAACCGATTGCCCGCTCTGTGGGGCGATACTTGCGCCGGCGATCGGAGTTCGGTGCATGCGACCCGACACCGGGCGGGGTCGCCTGCTGCTCCTCCGTGTCGAATGGCTGCCGTTCGCTCGCGCGCCGCGGCGGCGCCCGCTGTTGACCCAAATCAGGCAGGCGGCCTAACCTTCACCGCACCGAATAATGCGCCACCGCGCGCGGTGGAGACTGAAGCCGCCTCCCGGGAAGGAACTGTATGCCTAAAATTGCATCCGCAAGCACGATCACGCGCCGTACGATTCTCAAGGCTGGCGCTACCGCCGGAGCGCTGCAGATCGCGTCGCCCTTCATCCTGAGCGCGCGCGGCGAGGCGCCGATCAAGCTCGGAATGGTCGATCCGCTGACCGGGGTCTACGCCGCGATCGCCCGCAGCGAGGTCGAGGGTGCGAGACTCGCGGTCGACCAACTCAACAAAAAGGGCGGCATTCTCGGCCGCCAAGTCGATCTTTTGGTCGAAGACTCCGCGAACGACGTCGGCATCGGCGTTCAGAAGACGCGGAAGCTGATCGAACGCGACGAGGTGAATTGCGTGATTGGCGACGTCAACTCCGGCATCGCGCTCGCCATGGCGGGCGTGACCTCGGAGAAGAAAGTGCTTCACATCGTCTCCGGCGGCCATACCGACGTCGTCACCGGGAAGGATTGTCATTGGAACGTATTCCGCGTCTGCAACACGACGACGATGGACGTGAATGCCATTGCCGACACGCTGATCGAGAAGTTCGGGAAGAAATGGTACTTCCTGACGCCCGACTATGCATACGGGCATTCGGTGCAGGCATCGTTCGTCAAGAAACTGCAGGCCGCCGGAGGCGAGTACAGCGGTGACCTCGTGCCGATCGGTACCCCCGATTTCTCCGCCTATCTCATCAAGGCCAAAGCCTACGGCCCCAAGGTGCTCATCGACGTCATGGGCGGCGGCGACCAGGTCAACAGTCTCAAGCAATTCGTGGCGTTCGGCCTGCACCAGCAGGTGGCTGTCGGCGGCACCTTGTTCGAGCTCGAGAGCCTGCGCGCCGTGCCGGCCGAGGCCCGCATCGGCTGGTGGACGATGGAATGGTGGTGGGATCAGCCCGACAATCCCCACGTCAAGACGTTCGTCGCGGACATCAAGAAGGCGACAGGTAGGACGCCGACGGCGCGGCACTGGTTCGGCTATGCGTCGGTGCACACCTTCGCGCTGGTCGCAAGCCAGGAGAAGTCGCTCGACGGCGTGAAGCTCGCCCACGCCTTGGCGGGATTCAAATTGCCGCCGGAGATCGCGCTGCAGCCGGGTCAGCCGGTTTACCGGCCGGGCGATCACGAGCTCATGAGCACGGTGTTTGCCGGCGAGGCCCACGAGGCCAAGGGCGACCCCGACAACATGTTCACGGTGCATAGCACCGTGCCGGGCGAGAAAGCCGCCGGTCCGGTGGAGGAAACCGGCTGCTCGATCCATTGGCCGAGCTAACGTCTCCGCAGGTCCCGTTTCGACCGGCCGGTAACCCGGCGCTCAGATGTCTCGGCGGCGCCCGGCGATAGCCCGTGCACGCCAGTTTCACCAAGGAATCGGCGCGCCCGCACCGAGGCCTTGTAGTTCCGAGCGTCCAGCGCCACTATCCGTCCGGTTCGGGACGCCCGGACCACGAACACAAATCGAGACGAACATCCATTGGGGAGGAAAACCATGGCACCTTCTGCATTCTCCTACCGACCGGACCGGCGCACGGTCCTCAAGGGGACCGCGGCGGCCGGACTCGTTCAGGTCGCGGCACCGTTCATCATTCAGGCTCGCGGCGAAACGCCGCTTCGGATCGGAATGGTCGATCCTCTCACCGGCGTCTATGCCGCACCGGCGCAGAATGAAGTGACGGGCGCCAAGCTCGCCGTCGACCAGATGAACGCCAAGGGCGGCATTCTCGGTCGTCCGGTCGAGCTGCTGGTGGAAGATTCGGCGAACGACGTCGGCACCGGGGTGCAGAAGGCGCGCAAGCTGATCGAGCGCGACCAGGTGACGTTTCTCATCGGCGACGTGAACTCGGGCATTGCCCAGGCCATCGCCCAGGTCACCAACGAGAAGAAGGTGCTGCACATCGTCTCGGGCGGCCATACCGACACGATTACCGGAAAGGACTGCAAGTGGAACGTCTATCGCGTCTGCAACACGACGCGCATGGAAGCAAATTCAGTTTCCGACCTGCTGTTCAACAAATACGGCAAGAAGTGGCACTTCGTCACGCCGGACTATGCGTTCGGCCACACCCTGCAGCAAGCGTGCGAGGGCAATCTCAAGCGGCTGGGCGGGACCGTCACCGGCAACGAGCTCACCCCGCTCGGCACCACCGACTTTTCCGCGTATCTGATCAAGGCGCGCGCCGCCAATCCCGACGTGCTGCTGCTGCTGGTCCAAGGTTCCGACATGGTCAATTGCCTCAAGCAGATCGTGCAATTCGGCATCGACAAGCAGATTCACGTGGCCGGGACTCAGCAGGAGCTCGAATCGCTCGAGGGCCTGCCGCCCGAAGCGCGCATCGGCATCTGGATGTTCGAGTGGTACTGGAAGCAGGCGGGCGTGCCGAACGTCGCCGAATTCGTCGCGGAGATCCGCAAGCGCAACGGCGGCAAGGTGCCGACCGCGCGGCATTGGTTCGGCTACACCTCGGCGATGACGTTCGCGCTGGTCGCCAATCGCGAGAAGAGCGTGGATTCGCTCAGGCTGGCGAGAGCGCTCGGCGATTTCGAGCTGCCGCCCGAAGTCAAGCTGCAGCCGAACAAATGCTATTACCGCAAGGGCGACCACCAGCTGATGACGTCCGCCTTCATCGGCGAGGCGGTATCGAACGGCAAGGACGATCCCGAGGACCTATTCCGCGTCGACCAGGTGGTTCCGGGCGACAAGACCTCGCCGACCGAAACCGAGACCGGCTGCGCGCTGCAGTGGCCCGCCTGAGGTAACGTCCGCTTTCCGCCGCGCTCGGGGCCGCGGGACCGGTCCCGGGCGGGCGGAAATCCGGCGCATTCGGGGGGCTCATGACGCAGCTGCTGCTCTTCAACGTCACCAACGGGCTGATCATCGGCGCCTTCTACGTACTGATGGCGCTCGGTCTCTCCCTCATCCTCAACCTCAGCAACGTCATCAATTTCGCGCACGGCGGTTTCCTGGTCGTCGGCGGCTATATCGCCTACACCATCACGCCGTATCTGGGTTTCTGGGGTGCGTTGCTGGTGGCGCCGCCCCTCACCGCGGTGCTCGGGCTCGCCATCGAGCGGGTGCTGATCCGGCCGCTGTACGGGCGCGATCCTCTCTACAGCCTCCTGCTCACGTTCGGGCTCGCCTTCATCTTCGAAGACATGACGCGCTTCATCTGGGGCGCACAGGGGCTGCCGGTGACCATCCCGGCGTTCCTCGCCCGGCCATTGAGCAGCGAGTTCTTCTTCATTACCGGCTATCGGCTGTTCATGGTCGGCATGGTGATCGTTTCCGTGACGCTGCTGTTCGTGCTGCTGCGCTATACTCGCCTGGGTATCCGCATCCGGGCCGGCACGCTGGATCTGGAGACGGTGTCGGCGCTGGGCGTCAACGTGCGGATGCTGCGCTCGCTCAATTTCGCGGTCGGCATCTTTCTGGCGGGGCTGAGCGGGGTGCTCGCGGCGGGACAACTCGGCCTTGAGCCGACGATGGGGGCCGGGCTGCTGATGCCGAGCTTCATCGCCATCATCGTCGGCGGCGTGGGCAGCTTGACCGGTACCCTGTTGGGCGGCTTGCTCATCGGCGTGGCGTCGGGCGTAACCGCGGTCTACTTCCCGTCCGCGAGCGAAGCCGTCATGTACGTGCTGATGGCCGTGGTCCTGTTGATCCGTCCGCGCGGATTGCTGGGCGAGGAAGGCATGCTGACATGATGGACGGGGAGGGCGCGCGCAAGCTGATCGCCCTCGCCGCCATCTGGGCGGCGCTGGTGCTCGCGCCCTATTGGATGCCGCCGCTCGGCGGCTATACGGCGCTGGGCACCCGGGTCCTCGTGCTCGGGCTCGCCGCCATGTCGGTCAATTTCCTGCTCGGCTTCACCGGCGTGCTGTCGTTCGGCCACGCGGCTTATTTCGGCCTGGGAGCCTATGGCGCCGGGCTTGCGCTGAAGTTCCTCGCCCCGAGCACGCCGCTTTCGCTTATCTGCGGCATGCTGGTGGGCGGCATCGCGGGCGCGATCCTGGGAGCGCTGATCGTGCGTCGCCGCGGCGTCTACTTCGCCATGGTTACCATCGCGTTCGGGCAGGTGTTCTATTACATCGCGTTCCAGTGGAGCTCGGTGACCGGCGGGGACGACGGTTTGCGCGGCTTCTCGCGCCAGCCGCTCGACTTCGGCGCGTTCTCCATCGACATCCTGTCGAACGCCGAAAATTTTTATTACTTCGTGCTGTTCTGCTTCGCGCTGGCGGCCGCCGCCATGGGGTTCGTACTGCGATCGCCGTTCGGACGCACCATGATCGCGATCCGCGAGAACGAGCGTCGCGCCCGCTTTCTCGGTATCCCGGTCGAGCGCCACATCTGGATCGCCTTCACGCTGTCGTGCTTCTTCATCGGCTTTGCCGGAGCACTGTACGCGCTGCTGAACAATTTCGCCGACCCGAAGGGCTTGCATTACAGCCAGTCCGGCGATTTCGTCATCATGGCAGTGATGGGCGGGATGCGCAGCTTTTGGGGACCGCTGCTCGGCGCCGCGGTATTCGTGATCCTCCAAGACTATCTCTCCAGCATCACCGTCAATTGGATGTCGTTCATCGGGCTGCTGTTCGTGCTCGTCGTACTGTTTTTCCCCCGCGGGCTGCTGGGCGCCATTCGCCGCAAGGTTCAGGCATGATGCTGCTGGAAGTCGTCGCCGCCACCAAGCACTTCGGCAGGCTCGCGGCCGTCCGCGACGTTTCGCTTGCGGTGCCGCAGGGGGAGTTGCGGGCGGTGATCGGGCCGAACGGGGCCGGCAAGACCACGTTCTTCAATCTCATCAGCGGCTTGTTCCCGCCGAGCGCCGGCCGCGTATTGTTCGACGGGCGCGATGTCACCGGCTTGCCGGCGCACGCGCGCGTCAAGCTCGGCATGGCGCGGACCTTCCAGATCACCGAGATCTTTCCGGAACTGAGCGTGTGGGAAAACGTGCGTATCGGCGCCGAGGTTGCGGCCGGGTTCCGGCTACGTCCCTGGATGAGCGGCGCGGAAGCCGCGGAATCGGCGCGCCGGATCGAAGAGACGCTGAATCTCGCCGGGCTTGCCAACAAGGCCGACCGGCTCGTGGGCGAGCTCGCCCACGGCGATCAGCGTGCCGCCGAGATTGCCATGGCGCTGGCGTTGCGCCCGCGGCTGCTGTTGCTGGACGAGCCGACGGCCGGAATGGGCGACCAGGAAACCTACGAAATCACCCGGCTCATCCGCCAGCTGCATCGCGACAGCAAGCTCACGATCATCCTCATCGAGCACGACATGCGCGTGGTGTTTCATTTGGCCGACCGCATCACCGTGCTCGATCAGGGCAAGCTGTTGGCCGAGGGCACGCCGCAGGAAATCGCCGTCAACGACGCGGTTCAGGCCGCATATCTGGGTAAGGTGGCATGAGCGCGGCGCTCGAAGCCGAGGGGCTTCACACATTTTACGGCAAGAGCCACATCCTGCACGGCGTGAGCCTGCAGGCGGCCGAGGGAAAAATCACGACGCTGCTCGGGCGCAACGGCGCCGGCAAGACGACGACGCTGCGCAGCCTCATGGGCCTCACCCCGGCGCGCGAGGGCCGCATCACGGTGTTCGGCATGGATACCACGGCCTGGCCGGCGTTCCGGATCGCGGCGCTCGGCGTCGGTTACGTTCCGGAAGGGCGGCGCGTTTTCGCCAATCTGACGGTGGAAGAGAATCTCAAGGTGCCGCGCGGGCGACAGGGGCCGTGGACGTTCCAGCGCATCTACCAATTGTTCCCTCGGCTCGGCGAACGCAAGATGCACCGCGGCCGGCAACTCTCGGGCGGCGAACAAGAGATGCTGGCGATCGCCCGAGCGCTTCTGCTCAACCCCAGGCTCCTCATACTCGACGAGCCTTCGCAGGGATTGGCGCCGCTGGTGGTGCGCGAGGTGTTCCGCATCATAGCCGAAATGCGGCGCGAGGGGATATCGGTGCTGTTGGTCGAGCAGAACGCGCAAATGAGCCTCGAAATCGCCGACCAGGCTTATGTGCTCGACGACGGCAGGGTGGTCTATTCCGGCGCGGCGCGCGAGCTTGCCGCCGATGCCGCGCGCGTCAAGGCGCTGGCCGGCGCCAGCGCCGAGGAATGGACGCATGGCGGCGCGGATCGATAGCGGACCATAAGGTCATGCGAAACCAGGGCGGTTGCTGGGCCAATCGGACGCGGCTTCCGACCGCGCAACAACATTGGCACCGGGCGCCGCAAGCGTCCAGTAGACGCCGGTTTCCTGAAATTCCAGCAGCGCCTTGCCTTGCAGCGTAGCCGGGACGGCCCTGGTGATCACCAGATGTCCGAACCCTTTGCGGGCCGGAGATGTCACGGGTGGACCATTATATTCCCGCCAAAAAAGCCGCAGCGTTCCGCTGTCGGCGCCATCTTCGTCCAGCTCCCACCGAATTTGCACTCTCCCGGCGCGGACGGATAACGCCCCGTGCTTTGCTGCGTTGGTGGCGAGTTCATGCAGTGCTAGTCCGATTTGCTCTGCTGCCGTCGGCGTGAGCGTGATCGGCGGCCCGGCAGTTTCCAATTGATCCGCATCGGTCGTGACAAAGGGCGACAGTTGCGTGCGAACGAGATCGCGAAGGCCGACCCCGTGCCACGCTCCCGCGACCAGCAAGTTGTGGATCTCGACCAGCGCGTCGATCCGCGCCGAGAACGCCGACTGGAACTCCGGAAACGTTTCCGCCCTGAGCGCGATCTGGCGGGCTATGCTTTGTATGACTGCAAGTAAGTTCTTCGATCGGTGGGACAGCTCTCGCATGATGAATTGAAAATGCTCCTCGTAACGCTTGCGTTCGGTAATATCCGTATTGGTTTCGAGGATCGCGATCGGCGATCCATGGGCATCCTTGTGTAGATCCCAATGGCTCTGCGAAACAACCTGCTCCCCACCTCTGGTGTATTGTACGACCTCTCCATCCCAGCCGCCGTCCCTGAGCAGGATTTGCTTTATTTCCGGTAGCGGCAGGGGAAACTCGGTTCGCAGCAATTGATGGGAGACTTTGCCGATGGCTTCGTCTCTGGTCCAACCGTATAGCCGGCGCGCGCCCTCGTTCCATAGCGTTATCTGGTCCTGCGCGTTGCGGACAAGAACGTTGGCGAGATCCAGCACGCGGGCATGTTCGATTAGCTGCTTATTGCTCCTGTCGAGCTGCTCGACCGTGTCTCGCAGCCGCTCTTCATGGCGTTTGCGTTCGGCAATCTCCTTGATCATGGCGGCTTCGGCGCGGGCTCTCGCAACCGCGGCCCAGGTGCGTTCTGCCAGCTCCTCGCATAACGCGACTTCCGCCGGCGTCCAGCGCCTCGGATGCTCCTGAAAAACGTGCAAGGCCGCCTGGAGCCGTCCCTCTTTTACGAGAGGGACTGTTATGTGGGCCCGAGCGTTAATGGAGCGATACAGCGGGAAGAATGCCTCGTTGCGAGGATTGGTTTCCGTGTCGTTGACCACGCGGGTCTCGCCGCGCATCAGGTGGTCGAGAGCGACCGAACCGAATGCCTGCAGCGGAAACCGGCCAGTGACATCGGACAAATGCTCCGCATGCCACTGGGCCCGCACGATGATATGCGCCGCTTCGTCGATCTCCGAATATCCTGCGCGGGATGCGGCGAGATGTTGTCCGATCGCGCCGGCTACTCTGGTCATGATCCGATCGGGGTCCGCGATGTTGCGCAGCTGGTCGCTCAATTCGTAGCTGAACCGCTCGCGGTCGTCTGCCGACCTGCGCATGACAACGTCCGCGCTCAAGGCCAGGCTCGGCACCGAGATACTGATCATGAATGCGAGAACCAGAAGAAAAGAGTCGTTCATGTTGGAGCGGGCAAATGGCCCGCCCCCCAACGCAGTGCCCCAAACCGCAAAACACGCAAGAATGAATGCGACCGTGGCGGTATCGCGAGGTCCGGATCGCAGCGCCGCCCATATCAGCGGCAGAATGGCCAAGAACGCCAGCGGCGCGCGGTTGGCCGTTTGCTCGAAGAGAGGGCTGAAAGCGACAATGCCCACGGCCAACGCCGTGGCGATAATCACCGCCGAGCGCAGCAACCCGCTCCGGTCGAGCGATGGACGCCGACTCCACAATACGATCACCGGGGTGACGACCAGCGCACCGGCCAAATCGCCGAGCCACCACGTCATCCATATCGAAGCGAAATTCGACAAGTCGGCATAGCCGGCGACGCCAAGACTGCCGACGCCGATCGTTGCGCTCGTCATCGTGCTGGGCCCCAAACCGATCAAGGTGAACTTGGCCACGCCGATCGGGGTGTCGAACGTATTTCGCCCATCGGACCATCGGTTGATCAGCCAGCCGCCGATTACGGCTTCCAGCGTATTACCGAAGCCGATGGCGCAGGATGTGTAGATCGAGCCAGCCGTGGTGAGGTTGACAAGGAGCGCCCCGGCAAAGATCGCTGGCCAAATTCGGTAGCCCCTTAGCAGGATCGCAGCAAAAGCCAGGCCGGTCGGCGGCCATATGGGAGTCGCATTGGGATGGATGGACGCCAGGGTCAGGCTGAGTTTGGCCGCCCCGAAATAGACGATGGCGACGACGGCAAGCTCAATCGGATAGTTCGGCGACCTGAGGATATCGGCAAGAATTCTTCGGGGGACCATTGGTCAGCCCTCGAGAGCGATCTGCACGACAACCGGCTCATCTTAACGCCTAAGATTGATTCTCGTCGATACCGGCCGGATCGGATTGACCTGCAAACCGGAAATCACCAAAGCCGATACGACAGCCAAAGCTCCGTGAGATTGGGTGGGCCTCTTCCGCCTTCGTCCGCCGTCATCGGGATCGGGGCAAAGCGCTGGGAGCAGATCCGGCGCCCGTGACGGTCAGCCGGTGTGCTTCTCGCCCCATTCCTTCAGCGCCTTGAGAACGGGACGAAGGTCACGGCCTTTCTCGGTCAGCGCATATTCGGCTCTGGGCGGATGCTCGTTGTAGAACTGCCGCCGGATGATGCCGCCCTCCTCGAGCGTCTTGAGGCGGGCGGACAGCGTATTGGGACTGATGCCGGCCAGAGAAATTTCCAGATCGTGAAATTTGCGGGGCCCGTGGCGCACCAGATCGCGCAGGATCAGGATCGCCCAGCGTTCGCCGATGATCTCGAGCGTGCGCGCGACCGGGCAGCGTTGGTCGTAGGCGATCGACATGCATGAGCTCCGAATGAAAGCGGGCCGAAGGCGTGCGGGCATCCCAGCTCGGCACCGGCCTGCACAGAATATCAGCCCTTGTCGATATAGTATATATAGTTTATATAAGAAAGCTAGTCTATTCGGTTGCCTGAAAACCGTCGGCACCGGGCGCACAGTAGAGACCAAATGATCAAAGCCCTGATGGCTCGCAACACGACGGCCCGGCAGCGGGAGCCCGGCGCAGCTGCCGTTGCGCAGGTATTGCCGGGCCAAGGCGAAACCTCGCCCGTCTCGGTGCGGATTGCTGCCGGATCCCAACCGCCGATCGATCCCAAGGTGCGCGCCCGGCAGGCGATCCTGCACGGGCCCGTCCTGGCCACGATGCTCGGCCTAGCCGGGCCCACGATCCTGGTGCTGGTGGCGCAGGTGGCCGTCGGAGTGGCCGAGACGTTCTATGTCAGCTATCTCGGCACCGCGGCGCTGGCCGGCGTGGCGCTGGTCTTTCCGATCCTGATGCTGATGACCATGATGTCCAACGGCGGCGTCGGCGGTGGCGTCGCGTCGGCCGTTGCGCGCGCCGTCGGCGCCGGCCGTAACGACGATGCCGATGCGCTGGTCACGCATGCACTGGTCGTCGCGATCGTGTTCGGACTGTTGTTCACGGCCGCTGCCTTGATTCTGGGCCGGGCGATATACCGCGGTCTCGGCGGCACGGGGCCGGTGCTGGATGCCGCATTGACCTATTCGGATTTCGTCTTCGCCGGCGCCGTGCCGAGCTGGATCGTCAGCCTGCTTGCGGCGGCGCTGCGCGGTGCCGGCAACGTCAAGGTCCCGGCGATCGTGACCTTGACCTCGGCGGCCGTGCTGGTTCTGCTGTCGCCGGCGCTGATCTTCGGCATCGGCCCGATCCCCGGTCTCGGCATCGCCGGTGCGGGAATCGCGGTGACGAGCTTCAACGTGGTGGCCGCGATCGTCCTGCTTCGGTATCTCGCCTCCGGCCATGCGGTGCCGGTGTTGCGGCGCACCCGGCTCGAGGCCCGCCTGTTCCGCAGCATTCTCGGCGTCGGGCTGCTCTCCGCGCTGGGCACGGTGCAATTCAATCTCACGGTACTCCTGGTCACCGGGGCCGTCGGACTGTTCGGGACCGATGCGCTCGCCGGCTACGGCATCGCCTCGCGCCTCGACTATCTGCTGATCCCGCTGCTGTTCGGCCTCGGCACCGCGGCCGTCACCATGGTCGGTACGAACATCGGCGCCGGCGCGGCGGCGCGGGCGCGGCAGATTGCCTGGACCGGGGCGCTCGTGGCCGTCGTGGTGACGGAAGCGATCGGCATCTTGGCGGCGATTTTCCCCACCGCCTGGCTCGGTCTGTTCAGCGGCGATCCGAACGTGCTGGCGACCGGCGCGCGCTATTTGCGGATCGTCGGTCCGTTCTATGGGGCGACGGGGTTGGGGATGCTGCTCTATTTCGCGGGCCAAGGCGCGGGCCGCGTGCTCTGGCCGGTTCTCGCCGGCACGTTGCGCTTGGTGATCGCGGCGCTGTTCGGCTGGCTCGCCGTCGCTTGGCTCGGCTTCGGCGAGCCGGCGTTGTTCGCACTTGTCGCAGCCGCTGCCGCGGCGTTCGGCGCGGTCAATGCCGGGAGCATGCTGTTGGGCGCCTGGGGTCGCGGATCAACATAGCACCCTCCCAACTGGGACCGTGCTCCGAGTGCGCGGCGCGGCGCCGCGCGGCGGACGGCGGCTATGTCACGAAGTCCCCGTCGGGTTTGCCTTCGCGCACCATTTTTTGGCAATACGCATAGAGCGCGTCGTAGACGATCCATTCGGCGGCATTCACGGCGTGATCGTCCGGAAAACCGAGATGGCGAAACCCCTCGGCGATAGCTTCCAGGCCCGGCCCCTCCGGCTGATGATACAGCGTGTTGTCGGTGTCGGCGCCGTTGACGATTTTTCCGAGCAGGACGAGCGCGGCATCGCCAGTGAGATTGTATCTCTTCAGGATCGCTTCGAACGAACATTCTTTGCCGTGATGCCCGAGTTCGACGTTCTTCACGTCGTATGGAATGGCGTTCAGGCGTTTTGCCTCGTCCATGACCTTGTCGGTCGGGACGAAGATGAATTCCGCATCGCGGTCCACGAATTTGCGGATGAGCCAGGGGCAGGCGACGCGGTCGACCTTCACGTGCTCACGGGTAATCCATTGCATGGGGATCCTCCTCGGCATTCGCATCGATCGGAAAAGCGCCAGGCTGGACGCGGCCGCCGGCCGAGGGCCTCGTCCAGTGCGATGTCATCTCCAGAACGGCTTGCGGGCCTGACGCTGGGCTTCCTCGCGTGTGATGCCGATGTCGTCCAGCAGCCGATCCTCGAGGTCCAGCAAGGCTTGTCGCTGCTGCCAGCGATCACGCATTCGCTCGAGGGCCTGCACCCATCCGAAGGGGGATGGAACGCGTGCAGCCAGCAGCTGCACGACGCCGATCTTCGGTGTTGTGGAGCGGGAACGAGTGGCGCTGCCGCAAGACATGTCTCACCTCCTTGGCGGAGCGAGACAACGCTTGGCTGCGGGGCAGCTGACCGGGCGGTTGTCGTTGGCCCGGAACTGAGAACATAACTACGATAGCGGGAAAAACAATGGAGCGCTCCGGTAGAGAGCCTGCGTTCCCCGCGATTTCACCTCTCGAGCACCCGGTTACGCCGCCGGGCGATGGAACTTGACCCATTCGCGGGCGTGCTCGATCGGAGCCCGCGGCGGAAGCGACGCGTTGAACCGCGCTACGCTCGGCCAAGCGGCCATCCGCCCATTCCATCGCTCGATCGCGGAAAACCGCGGGATCAGCTTCTTGCCTTCCGGCGTGAGGCCGAAGGCGAACAGCGTCGGCAGCAGGAAGAAGTCCGCCATGGTGATGCTGTCGCCGACGAGGAAGGGCCGGCCGTCGGCAAGCTCCTGTTCCATCACCTCGAGCGCCCTGATCGCGTGCGGCATCGCCCGCTGCACGATCCGATCGTTTCCGGGAATTCCAAGCTCCGGATAAACGAGCCGCTCGTGACCGACGTGGTAGATCATCTCCGGATAGAAATAGGCGTTGAGGTTGCCGATCCACTGGTTCATCCGCGCCCGCTTGCGCGGCTGTTGCGGGGTCAGCTTCGGTCCGTCGAACACCTCGTCCACATAGGCTGCGATTGCGCTCGTCTCGTAGAGCAAGAAATCGTCGTGCTGGAGCACGGGGACGCGGCCGAACGGATGCCTCCCGAGGTGCACCGGGAGGTACATCTCGGTCTCGGTGTCGTGGAATCGGTAGTCGACGCCCTTCTCGGTGAGGATCAGGCGCACGACCTTGACGTAGGTGCTGCGTGGAAAGCCAAAGACCGTGACAGGCATGGGTTTCTCCAAGCCGCCGCCAGGGTTCGGATCTGCAGGGAAAATGACATTTCGCCAACAGCCCTCCACCCGGGAAGCGGGTAAAGTGCAGTGCTTGGGCGAAACGCCTTGGGAAAGCCGGGCGACTGCGTTCGAGCCCGACGCGGCATGTGTGGGCCCAAACGCGGCAAAAGTCAATGAGCCGACGCGTTTCGTGCCCGCACGGCTCGATCCACGGCGACTTGCAGGGAATTGATGACTTTTTCAGTCGGTGCCGCTAATATTTTCGGCGCAATTCGCGAATATCACGCCTTCGCGGCACGATTCGGAAGGAACCGAGATCGAAAGAGGGGAAGGCGGCCACTGGGGTCGGCCGCCCAACGAGGACGGTATGAGCAAACTGAATAGCGCTACAGATGCCGAGGCCGGGATCGATTGCGACGATATCCTCTATCCGTCGGCGGTCCCATTTGTGCTGGTGCATCTGGCCTGCTTGGCAGCGATCTGGACCGGAATCACCTGGGAATCGCTCGGGATGTGCGTTGTGCTGTATTGGGCGCGCATCTTCGGCATCGGTGCCGGATATCACCGATACTTTTCGCATCGAGCCTATTCGACCAGCCGCGTGTTTCAATTCCTGCTGGCCGTATTGTCGCAGAGCACGGCGCAGAAAAGCGTCCTATGGTGGGCATCCAAGCACCGGCATCATCACCTGCATTCCGATACCGAGCGTGACGTGCACTCGCCGCGTCACACCGGATTCGTATACAGCCATCTGGGTTGGATTTTTTCCCGCAAACACGACAAAGCCGACCTCGTGAAGGTGGCCGACCTCAGCCGTTATCCCGAATTGATGTGGCTGCATCGGTACGAGCTTGTGCCGCCCGTCGCGTTGGCCCTCATCTGCTTCGCGCTCGGTGGATGGCCCGGTCTGGTGATCGGGTTCTTCTGGAGCACCGTGCTGGTCTATCACGCCACGTTTTGCATAAATTCGCTCGCCCATGTACGAGGGCGCCAGCGCTATCTCACGGCCGACAATTCCCGCAACAACTGGGTGCTCGCCGTCTTCACGATGGGGGAGGGGTGGCACAACAATCACCACGCTTATCAGAGCAGCGTTCGTCAGGGGTTCCGGGCGTGGGAGATCGATCCGACCTTTTACGTTCTCGAGGCGCTGGCTTGGTTACGGATCGTTTGGGACTTGAAGACGCCGCCGGCGTCGGTTCTGCGCAACGAACATAAGCTCGGATCGCGGGTCATCGAGCGCGCGGCCGCGCAGCTTGCGGCAACCTTCAATTCCGAGCGGATCGCGCTCGCGATCGCTTCGGCCGTGGAGAAGTCGGATTTGGCGGCGCTCCAGGAAAGGTTGGCTCAGGCCAGGCAGTCCGCCGTCCAGGTGCTTGCCGACATGGGTCTGCCGCATTTGCCGAGCCGAGATGAAATTTTCGCGCGGGCGACGGCCATGTTCGCCAAGACGCCTTCGATCGAAGAAGTCGTCGATCGGGCGTACGGGCTCCTGGTCGAGGCGATCGGCAACCGGCTGCGAGCGAACGGTCTCAACGCCGCCGCCTGATCGGCTCCAACCCGACACGAATTGTCCCGGAGAAAGCCGCCGATTCGCGGGGCTTGCTGCTCGTTCGCCCGCTCTGCGTCGGCCGATTCGGCTTGCAATCAGCCGGTTTTCGGCGAACGCTCCCCTCGCAAATCCCCGCTGATTCGGGGGAGAAGCGAGGAAAGGACTTTTGCGATGACCAAGAACGAGCTGATCGCGGCGGTGGCCGGCAAGGCCAGCATGACCAAGACAGCCGCGGCGTCCGCCGTCGATGCCACTTTCGACGCCATTACCGCGGCGCTCAAGAAGGGCGGCGAAGTGAAAATCATGGGGTTCGGTCATTTCCGCGTGGTCAAACGTGCCGCCCGCGAAGGCCGCAACCCGCGCACCGGCAAGCCGGTGAAGATCAAGGCGGCGCGACGTCCGCGATTCTCGGCCGGCAAGGCTCTTAAGGACGCGGTGAACCGCTGAAGTTCTTGGCGTTGCGCACCCGGGTTTCTTGCGTCTGCGGCACTCGAGCGCGCGGGAACGTCTGCGCGTGTCCAAAGATCGGGCAGGGTGACGGGGCTTGCCTGCCGCCGGCGCGCGTGCCGTAAAATTTGCACGGCGAAAAAAGCGTGCAGCTATCCAGACGTCACACTTTGGTTTGCGCCCGGCCCGTTCGCGGCCGGGCGTTTTAATTCCGGTGCATGAGCTTGTCGGAGCCCGATGCCGCGACTGGCGCGCTTGCGCTCGGGCGTCGAGGGGCGATATTGCTGGAGGGGAGGGCGGTTAGCTCAGCTGGTAGAGCATCTCGTTTACACCGAGAGGGTCGGCGGTTCGAGTCCGTCACCGCCCACCACCAAAGCCGCGCATTGCCAAGATCAAGGTCCGACGTATTGCTTTCCCGTGGCCCCGGCTATGATTGCCTCATTCAAAACGCGCCGGGCCGAGAAGGGCTGCGGCGGGGCGCCGCGCGGCTCTACACCGGCATGGCGCTGCCGTTACGCATCCGGCCTGAAATCGACGACCTTGTAGAGGGCATCGATCACGTTCTTGCCGATGCGGCTCTCCATCTCCTTGTGGACGGGCAGCACGGCCTGCAGCCAGGATCTCCGCTCTTCGGGCGTGAGCGGGTAGACCTGCACCTTGCCGGTCTTCTTGATCTCCTCGAGCGCCTCGTCGTTGTCCTGCTTGGCGATGGCGTTGAAATAGTCCGATGCCTCGGCCAAGGCCTTCTCGATCGCCGGGCGCACGTCGGCCGGCAATCCTTCCCAGAACTTCTTGTTGGCGACCACGGCGTAGGACAGATGGCCGTGGTGCGAGACCGCGATATATTTGACCACCTCATAGAATTTCTGCGTCCAGATGTTCGACGGCACGTTTTCCAGGCCGTCGACGACGCCGGTCTGCAGCGCCTGGTAGACCTCGGAGAAGGCCATCACCTGCGGGATGGCGCCCCAGGCCCTGGTCGTGGCGTTGAGGACCTTCGAGCCCTGGATGCGAAGCTTGAGACCCTGGAAGTCCTTGACGTAGTGAATCGGCTTGTTCGCCGCCATGACGTGGAAACCGTTGTCCCAATAGGCGAGGCCCTTGACGCCGTTGGCCTCGAGCCTTTCGAACATCTTCTTGGCGAGATCGCTGCCGGCGAACTGCCTGAACGCCGCCTCGTCATGAAAGATGAACGGCAGGTCGAGCGCGTCGAACTCGGTGAAGCCGAGCGGTCCGAACTTGGCGGTGGACGGTGCGAGCAGCTGCACTGCCCCGAGCTGCAGGGCTTCGAGCTCCTCCTTGTCCTTATAGAGCGTCGAGTTGGGGTAGACTTCGATCTTGACCTTGCCGTTGGTGTATTTCTCGGCAAGCTCCTTGAACTTTTCCGAAGCCTTGCCCTTCGGCGCATCGGTAGCCACGACGTGGCTGAACTTGATCACGATCGGGCTCTGCGCAGCAGCCGGCTTGATACCGGCCACGGCAGCAACCGCCAGCGCGGTCGAGCCCTGCAAAATCTCGCGCCTGTTCATGTTCACTCTCCTCGACGTTTTTCGTGGGCCATAGTGGCAACTGGGGCATGCGGCCGGTTTGGTGCGGGTTATAGCGGCGTCAAGCGTCTGTGGCCAGTGTGCGGCGGCCTTCCTGCAACGGGCCGTTTCGGGATGAGCCGCGTCAGGGACGAGGGTCTTGGTCACGAGCGCCGGCGGGCTAGGCTCGCCCTTTCGGCACGCCGGCGCGGTGCGCCGGCAACTCGGTCATGATCGCTCGTGCCGCGCTCACGCAAGCGTCGGCCACGATCGCCGCATCGTTCTCGGTCGCGCCTTCCGCCGCGGCGCCCGCCACCAGCTCGGCGCGGCGTTCGGCAAGATAAGCGTCTCGTGCCTGCCTCGAGGGAAGCTGTACGGCATGACCAGCGATCTCAGCGGCCCAGACGACGATTTTTTTCGTCAGGTCCTCGGTCATGATCCATTCGAGCGAGTATCCTTGCCGACGGTAGTGCCTCGGCACTCGACATCCAGATCGAGACGAACCGAAAAGCTGCCCGCGCATGTCGCCGGCTAGCGAGAGGAGCGCGCCATCCACTTACGTCGCTGCGGGTCCGGCATCGCGGCTGTGTTCGGACCCATCGCCACGTTGCAGCGGTACGACGTTCTCGGTGGGCGGCGGTGCCGTGTTCTGTGCCGAATTTTTGTCCGCCCTGAAACCGCGAATGGCCCATCCGGTCGCCATGCCGCAAAGCAGCAGAGCGATCGGCGGCCCGAAGAACACCACCGGTATGGCAAGGAAATCCCCTACCGTCGTCAATGCCTGCGCCATGGCGGAAAGAATGAAATAAATCGTCCAGCTCATGAGCCATGCGGCCGATACCAGCAGCCACAGGCGAAACAGCCCGCGACGCCAATTGAGCGGCGTGACTTCCTCTCCCGGCGCGAACGGCCGCCGGACCCGTCGGTAAAGAGTCACCGTCAAACCTCGCGAACTGCGGTTCCTCCCGCGTATCCCCTGTTCCCCATCTTACGCCGTGGCCAGCCGGCGGCAAGCCGGCGAGCGGTCCTGCGAGCGGCGATCGTCGTTCCGGCGACGTCCGGCGCCATCCCGCGCGGTCCTTGGCCGGCGTCGATCTGCGTTGCGAGTGCCGGGTGCGGCAAGTTCACGAACCGGCCGAATGCTATTCCGGCTGGTCGTAACGAACGATTTTCCAATCCCCGCCGGCGGTCTTGGCGTAGCACAATCGCTCCGAAACCAGCGGACGGACCGTGGCCGCGGGGACCCAGCCGCTCTTGCCGGACGACAGCAGGACTTCGAAATGCGTGGGCGGAGGGCCGGATTGTCCTTCCGGGTTCTGCGGGTGTGCACCAACTACCGGGACCGCCACGTTGCCGAGCTTGGCAAGCGGTGCGCCCGTGTCGCCGGGCGATCTCGAAACGGAAGTCTCGCGGATGGGAAAATACCACTCGGCGGTTTCATCGGGAGTGTCGATCTTTTTCTGTGCTTGCTCGAAGAGCTGGTCGTCCGAAATGATGGCGCCGATCGGGCCGCAAATCAGATTTCCGCCCTCCGTCTCGCGGTAATAGGTCGCATCTTCCGCGAAGGCGGCGAGCGCAGTCCAGAACGGCCCCTGTTCGACCCCGCCGTCGACGTCCTTGCCCGAGCTGCGAAATCCGAACACCACCTTGAAGTTGTGAAGGGCGTCACGACCCAGGTCGAATTCTTCTGCGAGTTCGCCCTGCGCCGTCCACACGAACGTCGGCCCGAGAAGCGCGAACAATGCGGTCGAATCCTTCTTGGCTGCGGCTTCGGCAAATGCCTTGCGCATCGCCGCAAACGCGGGCTCGGGTTCGTAGACGGGGAGCAGTTCGACCTTGATCTCCGGATAGGGCACTCGCTTGACGGCAGCAGCGGGAGCGGTGCCGAGCGTGACCGCCATCAAGGCAGCAGCCGCGAGTAGATGAAAGCGCATGGCCATATCTCCGGCGGTGGTGACACGAGCCGACTCCGGTTCGAAACCTCAGATTAGCGGCGCCGCATCGGCACGCCAAGACGCCCGGCGGTTCGCGCACTCCGCTCAACGGCGCCTAGCGGTGCCGGGTGCCTCCCTCGGTCCCGGCCGTATGTTTCGATTTGGAAATCCGCTTCTTCTTTGGGGTCGGCGCGGGAGGCTCGGGCGTCTGGCTCTGGTAGTCTGGATCCACGAGAAAACACGCGTAATAAAGCTCCGCCGGAATTTTCTTGCTTTCCGCGCAATTGTGAAAGATCGCGAGCTCGTCCTCGGTGCGGTAATGCAGATAGGGCGCGATCATGTACCGGCTGTAGCCGTCGGGTGAGCTGCCATAGCGGTCGATCTGACCGGCGAGCCGCGGCTCGACTTCGAGAATCGCGCTGCGCAGGGTCTCGCCTTTGATGAAATTGTCCGGCAATTGGTCGAACGGACCATCGAAATAGCTGTTGACGCGCGCATTACCTTCGAACACTCCGATCAGTATTTTCCGATCGAGGCGGTGATCGCGATAGAATGCAAACCCGGTTCGCTTGCCGATCAAAATGCGGTCGCTGATCATCGACGCGTTGAAAACATCGGTGACGGGCACGGTTTCATCCAGGATGTAATGGAACAGCTTGAGCTTGTGATTATAGACCAGAAAGAATCGTACCGCGGAGTCGTCGAAAATCGGACCGATGTACCTTTCATCGGTCCCGATTGCGTTGGGCGGTGGAAACACCTTCGACAAGTCGTTGAGCTCGAACACGACGCTCTTGTTGTTATAGGAAACTCGATAGACCAATGCGTCGAGTTTTTCGACGGTCACACCATCGGCCTTTCCGAGCAGCATGTGAAAGGCCGGATCTTCGTCCTTCCATTCGGCGAAATCGATCGAATAAGCGACGTGAACCTTGCCCTGGTCGCGCGTGACGGGGTCCAGGCGAATGTTCCCAGCATATTGGGAATGATTGTAGACAAATCGAAAGTAATAGTAATTCTCGGTCGGATATACCTTCACCCGCTCAGGCAGATTGTCCAGCACATAGGCGAAGACGGCCTTGGGGTCCTCGATCGGGAGGCTGAATGTCTTCAGAACGTCCTCGACGTAGCTCTGATGCGTGAACAGTTTTGGACGATCCTGGTCCTCGGCGACGGCGGCGCCGGCCACCGCACCGAGCGCGACGCCGGCCACGGCAAGCCTGCGAAACCCGCGGTCGAACAGCGCAAACGCCGCCGCTGCCGCGCGGCTGAATGCCTCGCCTTTGCCTGGATGTGTCGTGGCGCTCATTCGGTATGCAACTCGGTACCTGGCTACGATTGCGCTTTGTCAGCAGCGTCTCCCGGGCGGACAGCGCGATCCGCCGCGGTTGGGCGTCGGGTGGAAGGTGGTGGTCGGCCTGTGGACGGTGGTCGTCTGCCGGTGGGTCGTAGCCGGCTTTTGATAGGTCCGGGTCGGCCGATGGGTCGTGGTCGGCTTATGCGTGGTCGTCGGTTTCTTGTAGGTCGTCGGCTTATGAGTCGTGGTCGACTTCTTGGTGGTCGTGGTCCGGCGACTCAGGTCCGCGTGGTGGGTCGTGGTCCCGCGGCTCTGCACTGCGCTGTGGGTCTTGGTGGTCCCACGGCTCTGCACGGCATTGTGCGTCGTGACCCCCCGGCTCTGCACGGCGTTGTGAGTCGTGGTCCCGCGGCTCTGCACCGCGTTGTGGGTCGTGGTTCCCCGGCTCACGTCCGGATGATGGGTCATCGTCCCTTTGCTCTGCACCGCGTCGTGGGTCTTGGTCCCGCGGCTCAGCACCGCGTTATGGGGCGTGGTGCCGCGGCTCAACACTGCATTGTGGGGCGTGGTCGTCCCGCGGCTCAGCACCGCGTTGTGGGGCGTGGTTTGCCGGCTCACGTCGGGATGATGGGCCATGGTGCCCCCGCTGCTCGAGACTGCGTTGTGCCTTGGACTGAGCACCCGATTGTGAGCCGGGCCGATCGGCGGACGCCCTGGGCTTAACGTGATGCTGTGACCGGGGCTCAGCGGCAGCTTGTGGAACGTCCCGGGGCTGAGAATCCGGTTGTGGTTGGGGCTCAACGGCGTGCGGTGCCCACTCGGGCTCAGATCCGTGTGGTGGCCAGGGCTCAACGGTGCCCGGTGAGAGGGGCTGAGATCACGGTGGTGACCTGGGCTGAGCGGCCGCTCATGCCGCGGGCTGAGGTACTCGCGGTGCCGCGGACTGAGATCTCGGTAATGGCGCGGACTGAGGTACCGGTCGTGACGCCAACTCAATTCCGGGTCGTGCCGGATGCTTCGCCATTGCTGATGGCTCAGATAGGGCCAGTGCGACCAATATGGATTGTGCCAGTGGCTCCGAATCCAGTCGTGGCTCCAATATTCCGAATGTGTGCGCCAGCGCGAATGGCTCATCAGCGCATAATGGGAACCCCATCGGTAGTGGCTCAACTCCACGCCGTGGGAGGCATATTCGGCGTGGCTGAGTTCGACCGGATGCCCCTCCCAGACAGGCGGGCCCTCAGCCGCCGCGGGGGCGGGGAGCAACGTCACGGGCTGCGCCGCGTAGCCCGGCCTGCAGACCTCGTAGATTGCCACGTCACCGATCGTCGTAGCATCGTTTCGCGTCAGCTCTTCGGGAATCGGGTTGCCGGATGGGTCGACGTTTATGTCGGTGTCGATCAAATACGACTCGTTGATGCCGACCACCGTGGGGGTTTGCTGCTTCTGCTCGCTCTGCGAATAGGCGCTCGCCGGGGCGAGCTCCGCAATGGCAGCGGCCCGCATCCCCTGCAGGCCATGGACCTCGGAATCGTCACCTTGCGGCTGCGGCCGTTCGGCAGCCTGCTGCGGCTGTTCCGTCGGTTGGGTACCGGCCATTTCCGCGGGCAAATTGCACGGACCGTCGGGCGAGCACAGTGAATCTCCGGTGATCCACACGAATTGGTCGGGCTGCGAGAGATCGGCCTGGCCCTGCTCGGTGTATCCGGGGCCAAACGCGGCCCCGCCCGCGCAATTGGCGTTGATGAACGGCGGTCCGTCCTTCTGACGGTCGTAGAATCCGATGTCGTACCGCCCGACCGGCCGCCACGCGCCATTTTGGTCGAGCTCGTATCGGATCACCCGCGACTCATGCGGCGCGGCGAACGAGTTTTCGGCGGCAACGCCGAGATTGCGAATTCCACCGCGTTCGGCCACCAGCATGATCGGCTGATTGCTGCACCTGGGAAACGAGATGTCGCTGGCGGGATGGCTGTAGCCCGCGCGAGCAATGTCGGCGGGGGCAACGAAGAAATCGGGCAACACGAATTCGCGGCGAACATCGGACGGGTCGAACGCGCCGCCCGCACCGAGGCCCACCGACCAGACCGAGTTGCGCTTCTCCGGCTCGGGAAGGGCGTTCCACGCGTCGGGGTCGAAATCGGGACCGCTCCAAACCGCATAATAGAGCCTGACCTTGCCTTTGGCGTCGTCGTGAACGCCGAGCCCCCAGATGCGCCGGTTCGAAGCCGCGAAATTCCAGCACGCCGGCGTCGTGTCGAAAGGTTGGGCGGGACAATCGAAGATTCTCGCCCGGGAGCCGGGATTGAACGCGATCGCCGGAAGGCTGAGCCGGTGACCGGTCTGCCCGTCGACGAAACTGGCCCGGCCTTGCGTACCATGGTCAAATCGGCCGCGGTCTGCACCCTGGAGATCGATCCGGTGGATCATGCCGGTCTCCAGGTCGGAAACAAAAAACTGGTTGTTCCACTTGTCGAACGCGATGTTGCCAAGCCCCGGTCCGCTGTTGGGCCGTCCGTCGAGCGAGACCGTGGCAAATAGCCTGGGCCGGTTTTGATTTGCCGCTTCGAGCTTGTAGATCGCTCCGGGGCCTCCGGGCCCCCACATTCCCGGCATCCAATCGCGATTGTCGGGCGTGCGGTGGATGCCGAAAGCCGAAGTCGACGTGAGATAAATATTCGGCGGGGTGCCGTCGTCGAGCGCCACTCCGAACACCTGGCCGATTTGCCGGGCGGTCACCGGAAGACGTTGCGGTTCATCGATCCAGTGTTGTCCCTGAGGAGGTTTGCCCGGAGCACGGATATCGATGATGCTGCCGACCGTCCCCTCCAAATTGATGGTGAAAATTTGGTCGTTTCCGGTGCCGGAAACCGGCGCGACGCCGGAAAAGCGGGTTACATAGGCTTCGCCCGGCTGCAGTGCCTCTTGCGCCAGGAGCGGGTGCAACGGCAGCAGCGTGAAGGCGGCTAGCGCCGGCCATAGCAGAGGAAGACGCGGCAACGTTTGCCGTGAGAAGAAGCCAATATGGCCACGGGAAGCGCCCCACCCCGGCATGAATGCCTCCCTCCTTAAATTATTTCTTTTATTTGCCGACTTTACTCCTCGGCCGACGAAGTACAAGTCTTATAGACCCTCTAAGACGCCACCGTGACCGACGGCGCCGTCGGCCGCGGCCAACTGAGGTATTCGGCAAGCCTCGTCCGCGTGCCAGCTTCTCCTGATCCGCCGGGACTTGGTCGTCGCGGCGGTGCGAAGGATTGCGCTAGATGGCTTCTGACCCCGCATGGATGATCTACGGCGCCAACGGCTTCACCGGCCGCCTGATTGCGCGGGAAGCCAAGCGCAAGAATCTCCGCCCGGTCCTGGCCGGACGAAGGGCGGCACCGATCGAAGCGCTGGCGGCGGAACTCGATCTGCCGTGGCGAAGCTTCGACGGTAACGATCCGCCGGCCGCGGCGGCCGCGTTGAGTGGCCTCGATATTGTGCTGAACTGCGCCGGTCCGTTCGCGGCGACGAGCGGGCCGATACTCGATGCCTGCCTCGCCGGCAGGACGCATTATCTCGACATCACCGGTGAGATCGATGTCTTTGTCGCCGCGCACGCCAGACACGCGCAGGCGCAAGCCGCTGGCATCATCGTGTGCCCCGGCGTGGGCTTTGACGTGGTCCCGACCGATTGCGTCGCCGCCGTCCTGAAACAGGCGCTGCCGGACGCCAAATCTCTCGCGCTCGGCTTCGACGTGAAGGGCACGCTGAGCCCGGGAACGGCCAAGACCATGGTCGAGGGTCTCAAAGCCGGCGGCCGCGCCCGCAAGGGCGGCGAAATCGCCGCGGTGCCGTTCGCCTATCGGACTCGCACGATCGATTTCGGCAGGGGAGAGGCTTTGGGCGTGACGATCCCGTGGGGCGATGTCGCCACCGCCTATTATTCGACCGGCATCCCCGACATCGAGGTTTACGTCCGCACTTCGCGGGCGGCGGTCTTTGCCATGCGGTGTTTGAACCCGCTGCGGCCCGTCCTGCGTCGGGCGGCGCCGCTGCTGAGGCGATGGGCGGCAGGCCGCAAGGGGCCCTCGGACGAGCAGCTGCGGCAGGAAACGAGCTATGTCTGGGGCGAGGCGCGTGACGGCGCGGGCGGCACGCGCACCGCCCGGCTCACCACGCCGAACGGCTACCGCCTGACGGCGGACGCGGCGATCCTGGCCGTGCAAACTGTGCTGGAGCGCCGACCGCCGGGCGGCTATTACACGCCGAGCCGCCTGATGGGGGCGCGCGCAATCGAGCGCCTGCCCGGGGTGAGCGCCATTCGCATCGAGTAAACCATGTTGGAAGCCATGATCGGACAGGAATATCGGGCCCCGGGCCGCTTCGTCGACAGCGATTCTCCGCAAGTCATTGAGTTCGCCCGCGCGGCGAGCGCGGGGGCGACGGAGGCCACCGATGCCATGCTGCGGCTCTATTCCGCCGTGCGCGACGAGATCCTCTACGACGCTTATGTCGACTGGACCGACCCGAACGTGTTTCGGGCGAGCGCGGTGTTGGCGGCAACACGCGGATTCTGCGTCGGCAAGGCGTGCCTGCTCGCGGCCTCGGCGCGCGTGCTCGGCGTGCCGAGCCGGCTCGGCTTTGCCGACGTGAGGAACCACATGACTTCGCCGCGGCTCTACGAGCGCATGAAGACCGACGTGTTTCGCTGGCACGCGTATTGCGACCTGCATCTTTCCGGCAAATGGGTGAAGGCGACGCCGGCCTTCAACGCCAGCCTGTGCGAGCGCCTAGGCTTAAAACCGCTCGCGTTCGACGGGCGGACGGACTCGCTGTTCCAGCCGTTCGACAACGCCGGCCGCCAGTACATGGAATATGTGGTGGACCGCGGCACCTTCGCCGACGTGCCGTTCGAGACCATCCTGGCGGACTTTCGCGCGCATTATGCCGCCCTCTCGGTGGAGGATCGGCTCGCCGGCGATTTCCAGAGCGAAGCGGTGGCGGTTTCGTAGGCTGCGATCAAACGAAGCGGCCGGATCGGCCGATCGATATGAGTTCTGATCTCTTATACCTGATACCGTCATGAAGCTCGGATTTTTCATCATGCCGGTGCACCCGACCGGACGCGATTACGCGCAGGTGCTCAAGGAGGATCGCGAGCTCGCCTTGATCGCGGACAAGCTCGGCTTCGCCGAAGGCTTCATCGGCGAGCACGTCACGGACGCGGCCGAGCGCATCACCTCCTCGCTCATTTTTGTCGCTTCGCTGATCGGCGAGACCAGGACCATCAAGCTCGGCACCGGCACGATCAACATGGAGAACCATCATCCGGCGGCAATTGCCGCGCAGGTCGCGATGGTCGATCACATGGCCGAGGGCCGCTTCATCATGGGCATCAGCCCCGGCAATCTGCGCTCCGATGCGGAACTGTTCAGCAATCACGACCGCGACCGCAACGACATGCTGGTCGAGGCGATGGACCATGTCTTGGCGCTGTGGGCGAGCGATCCGCCCTATGATCTACCCGGCAAATACTGGACGATCTCGACCAGGCGCACGACCTTCGGCGACCAAGGCGGCATTCCCAAACCCTATCAAAAACCGCATCCGCCGATCGTCGTCACCGTGGTGGCGCCGCATTCGAAGGGCGTGACGCACGCCGCGGCGCGCGGCTGGGAGCCGGTCTCGGCGAATTTTCTGCTGCCGCAATGGGTCAAGACCCATTGGCCGAACTATGTCGAGGGCTGCCGGCTCGGCGGACGCCCCGCCGATCCGGCGAACTGGCGCGTGGCCAAAAGCGTGTTCGTCGCCGACGATTTGACAACCGCCCGGCGCTACGCGACCGCGCCCGAGGGCCCGTATCACCATTATTACCGCACGCTCGGCTCGAAGCTGATCCGGTACGGCCGCGCCAATCTGTTCAAGGCCGATCCAGCCGCCCCCGACTCCGCGGTGACCGCCGAGGGCATGGTGGACGACCTCGTCATCTGGGGCACGCCCGACAAGGTGGTCGACGAGCTTCTGGCGTTTCGCGAGGAAATCGGCGCGTTCGGTACCTTGCTTTATGCCAGCCACGACTGGGTCGACAAGAAGCTCGCCGTGCGCTCGATGGAGCTGATGGTCGACAAGGTGATGCCGGCGATCGATGCGGCGACGCGCACCGCGGCGGCGTAGGGCAGGGGGCCTCAATCGAAATCTGGCGGGAGCGACGGGACTCGAACCCGCGGCCTCCGGCGTGACAGGCCGGCGCTCTAACCAACTGAGCTACGCCCCCGCGGGGATGCTGCGGACTTAAATGTCGCCCCCCGGCAAGTCAAGGCGTGGCCCAAGTGGATGCCGCGGCCAGCCTCCCGGCGGCTCCGATGAGTCCGCAGGCATGCAGAATAGCGAACATTTCGCGGCTTGATGCTTGCTCCCACGCGGCTCCCGAACGAGGATCCGGCCGGCAATGAGGACGCGAGTGTGACGCAAATGCCTCCCCTGGAAAACGCCCTGCTTGCTGCCGGCATCCGCTCCCGGTTCGTGGACGACGTCAACGGCCTGCGCATGCACGTGCTGGAGGCCGGCTACGAGGAGGAGGGCCGGCCCTGCCTCCTGCTGCTCCACGGCTTTCCGGAGCTGGCCTATTCCTGGCGAAAGGTGATGTTGGCGCTCGGATCGGCGGGGTTTCACGTCGTGGCGCCCGACCAGCGGGGCTATGGGCGGACCACCGGCTGGGACGCCGCCTACGACGGCGATCTTGCGCCCTTTCGGCTTCTCAACCTCGTCCGGGATGCGCTGGGACTCGTGTCGGCGCTGGGCTACCACTCGGTGGCGGCGGTCGTAGGCCACGACTTCGGCTCTCCGGTCGCCGCATGGTGCGCGCTGCTGCGGCCCGACGTGTTCCGCTCCGTAGTGCTCATGAGCGCGCCGTTCCCGGGTCCACCGGCGCTGCCGTTCGGCACGGCGAGGGAGGCGCCGCCAAGCAGTCCCGCTACGCCGTCATCCAGCACCAGCATGCACGACGCGCTCGCCAAATTGGACCGGCCGCGCAAGCATTACCAATGGTACTACTCGACACGGCAGGCGAATGCCGACATGCGCGACTGCCCGCAGGGCGTCCACGCCTTTCTGCGCGCCTATTTCCATATGAAGAGCGCGGACTGGAGCCGGAACCAACCGTTCCGGCTCGACTCCTGGGCCGCCGACGAGCTGGCCAAGATGCCGGCCTACTACATCATGGATCTCGACAAGGACATGGCGGCGACGGTGGCGCCCGAAATGCCCTCGGCGGAGGCGATCGCGGCCTGCCGCTGGCTGCCGGAGCGCGAGCTGAGCGTCTACAGCGCCGAGTATCGGCGAACGGGCTTCCAGGGCGGGCTCAACTGGTACCGCTGCAGGACCACCGGCGCCTACGATGCCGAGCTCCAATTGTTCTCGGGCCGGACCATCGACGTGCCTGCGATGTTCATGGCGGGCAAGAGCGACTGGGGAATTTTTCAGGTTCCGGGCAGCATCGAGCGCATGCAGAATAGCGCGTGCACGCGGATGCTGGGCTGCCACCTCATCGAAAGCGCGGGACATTGGGTGCAGCAGGAGCAGCCGGAGTTGGTGAGCGAGTTGCTGCTGCAATTTCTGGGGCGGGCAAGATCGTCCGGCGGCTAGCAAGAGGAAGCGTTGAGGCCATGGGCGTGGACGGAAGGTTGGCTCGCAGTGCAAAGGAAGTGTCCGCGACGGACAGACGCCTCGATCCCGAGATCGCGGAACTGCTGCCGAAACTGCCGCTGCGCGATTCGCGCGTCCTGACGCCGAGCATCGCGCGCGAGCAGCTCGTCGCACTTGCGGCGTCGCGGAACAATATTGCGTTGCCGCAACCGGCCTCGGTCGACGATGTCTCGATCCCAGGTCCGGCCGGCCCGCTGCGGGCGCGCCTGTATCGTCCGGCGCGGATGCCGTCCTCGACCATCGTGTATTTTCACGGCGGCGGCTGGGTCGCCGGTGACCTGAACACGCACGATCGGCAGGCGCGCCTGCTCGCGATCGAGGTCGAGGCGGTCGTGCTCAGTGTGGATTACCGGCGGCCGCCGGAAACCAAATTCCCGGGCGCGGTCGATGACGCTGTCGCCGCGACGCGGTGGGCGGGGGCCAACATCGCGGAACTGGGCGGCGATGCCGGGCGATTGGGCGTTGCCGGCGACAGCGCCGGCGCCAACCTGGCCGCCGCGGTTGCGCAAGCTTGCCGCGAAGGCGGCCCGCGGCTCGCTGCCCAGCTGCTGATCTATCCGGCCGTCGATGTAGCCGGGAATTATCGCTCGGAGGTGGAGAACGCCAAATACCCGTCGCGGGCGCAAAATGCCAACGGCTATTTTTTGACGCTCGACACCATGCGCTGGTTCGCCGACCATTATTTGCGCGACGATCGCGATGGACGCGATCCCCGCGCCTCGCCGCTACGCGCTGCCAGTCTGAATGGCTTGCCGGCGGCCGTCATCTGCACCGCCGAGTTCGATCCGTTGCGCGACGAGGGCGAGGCGTACGCCAAGGCGCTGCAGCGGATCGGCGTCCGGGTCGCCTATCATCGCGAACCGACCCTGATCCACGGCTTCTTCGGGATGGGCAACGCGTCGGCGGCGGCGGCCGAGGCCGGGCAGCGGATTCGGGCGGCATTCAAGGTGATGCTGGAGACCGGGCGCTAGGCTGGCATGGCTGGCCTGCGATTTCCGCCGGCCAGGCCACGTCCCAGGTTCAGGTCGATTCGGAGTCTTCGCCGCTCTCGCGCTCGGGCTCTTTCCTGCGATGGGTGAGAATGCCCGCCGCCACGATCAGAATCGGCGCGAGCAGCGCGATCAGCAAGAGCAGTTTGGCAATCATCGCGACCCCCGAACGCTAAACACGGGAAGCCGGAGGACCCTGCATGGTATCGTTTTGCCGGCGGCCGCCTCGTCCGGCAAACCGCAAAATGGTTCCCGCCCCTGTGTTTAGCATGTCGAATATTTTTGGCCGGCAGGGCCCAAGCAAACGCTTGACAGCCGGCGCGTCCCTGCTCAGGCTGTTGATGCTGCTCCAAGCGGAGGCAGTGCGTCGGCCGCAGCGCCGGTGCGGCCAACGAGCTGTGGAGATGGGCATGGAACCACCGGGGCAGATTGCCGCCAGGATCGCCGCGGCACACGTTCGGGCATCGGCGTAGCGGCTTTTTTCACGAACGGCACGGTCGGGAGCGGCCTCTGGGGCCGCATCAGTGAGGCAAGGCCCCGTCTCGGCCCCTCCCGACGGTGGCAGTAGGTGCGAGCGCGCTAACGGTTTGCGTTTTCCGGTTTGAGTTTTGGTCCCGCTTCCGATTCTCGGTCGGAACGAGGTTTTTTGTGCGTCCGGGCGCGGACGGCATCACGGCCATTGTTCCGAGTCATATCAGACCGAAGAGCATCGACTGGTCGGGGCCGCCCCGGGGCCATCGACCCGCTGGGTTGTGGCCAAGATTGAGCCCTGCATGTCCCGGCCATCTCCGCCTTGTCGGCGCTGCGATCGTGGATGTCGCCGCAAAAACTTGGCCCGGACTTGATTCGGGGCGGGGCATGACGCGGCGCAAAATTTAACCGAAAGCGGCCTCGGTACTTCACCAATCATAAGGGCAGTTCTCCCGACGGGACGGCAGATCACGTCCGCGCCGGAGCGGCGGATCGATCCTGCTGTCCAAACAATGTTTTTTGTTGTATTTGCTGATTACCGATTCAAGAACGACAGGGGGCAGCGATGAAGCTGGTTGAGATCACGCCGCGGCAAAAGACCAGGCTGTACGCGGCGCTCGTCAAGAAGGAAGCCGACATCCGCGGCAAGGGCCGCGGGACATTCTTTCGCGTCGGTCGCAAGGCGCAGGCCAAAGCGGAATGGAAGCACAAGAAATTTCAGGGGTCCATTCGGCTGGCGCGCGGCGACGCCGAGGTGGTCACCGCAAAAGTCCGTTCGAGCAAATTGGAAGAAGAGCGGCAGTTGCTGTCGTCGTTCCTGGGCTTCGTCGACCGTCATTGCGGCGAGGGGGTCTCGACGATCATGATCGAATACAGGTAACGGCGACATTGTAGCCCGGATGGAGCACCGCGAAGCGGTGCGTAATCCGGGGCGATCATCCCGGATTGCGCGGCGACCCGTGCCGCTTCATCCGGGTTACGCATGCCGACGACCCTCACACCAGCACCGGCCGCTCCACCAGCCCCTCCTTGCCGAACACGCGCAGATAGCGCGCGATCTCCTCCCGGCTGCCGGTCGCCTTCTCCGGATTGTCGGACAGCTTCACCGCGCTCCGGCCGGCCGCTTGCGTGACCTTGCAGACCAGGCTGACGGGATCGAGCGTATCGGCCCCGCGCGGATGGCAGCCGCGGAAATCGTTGGTCGCGAGCGTGCCCCAGCCGAAGCTCTCGCGCATGCGCCCGTGAAACTTCGAATAGAGCTCGATCATCGAAATTACATCGAGCGCGTCGCTGAACATGCCGCGCTTCTTGCGCGGGTCTCGTCCGCGCTGCAGATACCAGGCGATCATCTCCTCGCCCGCCGCGAACGGTTCCTTGCTGTCGAACCGCATGCCGGTCCAGTCCGCCACCCAGTCCGGCGCGTCGCGCAGGAATTGGGTCATGCCGAAGGTGTCCGGCAGCATGATGAGAAGCTCGCCGTCGTATACCTCTTGCCATTTATCCAGCACCGTATATTGCGACGCCTTGAGCCCGGCATCGTCGCGGGCGAGACAGGCGACCACCATCGGTAGCTCGTGCGAATTGGTGCCGATCGCCTCCATGCTGTGCTTGAAGGCGAGGTGCGCGTTCGAAGTGCCGACGAAGGACGGCCCCAGCTCGCCGGCGAGCGCGGTCGTCACCCATTCTTGCCACAGGAAGCTGTGACGCCGCCGCGTACCGAACTCGGCCAGGCGGATCCCGGGGTAGTCGCGCAGGCGCTGGATCTTGTCCCACAACTTGGTCTTGGCCTGGGCGTAGAGCACGTCCAACTCGAATTTGTCGAGCGAAGCCATGGCGGCGCGCGAGCGCAGCTCGCTGACGATCGCGAGCGCGTAGATCTCCCACAAGGTGACGTCGGTCCAGCGCCCCTCGAACGTGAGCACGTATTGGCCGTCCTGCCGATCCAGCCGATAGTCGGGCAGGCGGAACCCGCGCAGATATTCGATGTACTCCGGGCGGAAGATGTCCCGGCGCCCGTAGAATCGATTGCCGGCGAGCCAGATCAGCTCGTTCTCCTGGAAATGCAGGTCGCGCACGTAATCGAGCTGGGCGCGCAGCGACGCTTCGGGAATGAGCTCGGCGAGCCGCACGCTTCGCGTCCGATTGATCAGGCTGAAGGTGACGGGCACCTTCGGGTAGAGCATCCAAATGAATTGATGCATCAGGAATTTGTAGAAATCGGTGTCGAGCAGCGATCGGATGATCGGATCGAGACGATAGTTGTGGTTGTGGACCCTGGTGGCGAAATCGAGCATCGGCTGGTCCTTGCAAAGTCGAGATGTGCTGGGCCTACAATATAGATGTGCGAGGCCTATGATATAGATATGGCCGGCACGGATGTAGCCCGCGGATCGAGCTTCGCGGTGGTCCATCCGGCCGTCGATGCTCTACGTCTTCGGCACGTTCTCGGCGAGCTCGGCGAGCCACAGATCGGCCTTGCCGTCGGAGGGGGCGCGCCAATCGCCGCGCGGGGAGAGCGACCCGCCCGACGAGATCTTCGGGCCGTTGGGCAGCGCCGAGCGCTTGAACTGGCTGAGCGCGAAGAAGCGAAACAAGAACACTTCGAGCCAGTGCTTGATCTCGCTGAGCGGATAGGCGCGGCGTTTGGCCGCCGGGATATTGGGCGGCCAGGAACCGCGCTCGACGTCGCCCCAGGCGTGCTGCGCCAGAAACGCGACCTTGGAGGGCCGAAAGCCGTAGCGTGTCACGTAATAGAGATTGAAATCCTGCAGTGCGTAGGGACCGATGGCCTGCTCGGTCGATTGAATGGCGCCGGCCGAGGCCGGCACCAGTTCGGGCGAGATCTCGGTCTCGAGAATGGCATGGAGCACGCGTGCCGTCGTCTCGTCGACGTCGCCGGATCCGGCGACGAACCGGATCAGGTGCTGGATCAGCGTCTTGGCCACCGAGGCGTTGACGTTGTAGTGCGACATCTGATCGCCGACCCCGTAGGTGCACCAGCCGAGCGCCAGCTCGGAGAGGTCGCCGGTGCCGACCACGAGCCCGCGGTTCTGATTGGCGAGCCGGAACAGATAATCGGTGCGCAAGCCGGCCTGCACGTTATCGAACGTCACGTCGTAGGCCGGCTCGCCGCGCGAAAACGGATGGCCGAGATCGGCGAGCATCTGGCGCGCGGCGGGCCTGATGTCGATCTCCGCACCGGTCAGTCCCAGCGCGCGGATCAGCGCCCAGGCGTTGGCCTTGGTGTGCTCCGAAGTGGCGAAGCCAGGCAACGTATAGGCGAGCACGTTCGCGCGCGGCCGGCCGAGGCGATCCATGGCGCGGGCGGCGACGATGGCGGCCTGGGTGGAATCGAGCCCGCCCGAGAGCCCGATGACGGCGTGCTCGGTGCCGGTGGCCTCGAGGCGCTTGGCCAATCCTTGAACCTGGATGTTGTAGGCCTCGTAACAATCTTCCCGCAGCCGGCGCGGATCGGACGGCACATAGGGGAAGCGCTCGACCGCACGGTCGAGCGGCACGACGGTTTCGGGCGCGTCGAGCTCGAACGGAATAGCGCGGAAGCGCGCGATGCGCTCCGCCTCCTGGCTGGCGCAATCGCCGAAGGTGTTGACCTGCATGCGTTCCTGGCGGATGCGGCCGAGATCGACGTCGGCAAGGATCAACGCCGAGTCCTTCTGGAACCGTTCGGTTTCGGCCAGGCGCTCGCCGTATTCGAAGATCGCGGCGTGTCCGTCCCAGGCGAGATCGGTAGTCGATTCACCGGGACCCGCGGCCGAATACATATAGGCCGCGATCGCCCGCGCCGATTGACTCGCGCACAGGAGCCGGCGTGTCTCGGCCTTGCCGATGGTGATGTTGCTCGCAGAGAGATTGACCAACACTTCGGCTCCGGCCAGCGCCGCCGAGGTCGAGGGCGGGAGCGGCACCCAGATATCCTCGCAGATCTCGACATGGAAGGTCAGGTCGACCGAGCCCGAGGAGCGGAACAAGAGGTCGACGCCGAATGGCGCCTCGCGGCCCGCCACCGTGATCCGGCGGCCGTGAATTCCGGCACCGGAGGTGAAATGTCGTCGCTCATAGAACTCGCGGTAATTGGGCAGATAGGCTTTCGGCACCACGCCCAGCACCTCGCCGCGATGGATCACCACAGCCGCGTTGTAGAGCTGACCCTGGGTTCGCACTGGGGCGCCGACGATCAACACCGGAAACAGCTGCTGCGAAGCCTCCACTAATTGCTCGATCCGGCGCTCGACCGCTCGCAGCAGCGCTTCCTGGAACAGGAGATCCTCGATCGCGTAGGAGGACAGGCCGAGCTCCGGGAACACCATGAGGGCCGCCTGGGCGCTATCGCCTCGCGCGGCAAGCCGCATCGTCTCCAGGAAATTGAAGTCCGGGTCGCCGACCTCGGTCCGCGGGACGCAGGAGGCGAGCCGGACGAAATCGTGGTTGTAGAGCGAATGAAATCGCGAGCTCACGGGAGAGACCTCGGTACCCGGTTGCGTGCGACCAACGTCCACATGACGAACGCTTTCCGGATCATTCGGCCGCGTGTAGCATCGACATGTCCGCCCCGCGCATGAAACAACGGACCCCGGCTATCACCCTAAAAAACCTGTAGAACTGGCGATCGGGGACTTGGATCGGATCCCTCGGCCACGGTACGATGCGGCGGAACAAGAAGCCAGTTCCGCCGGAACCTGAGCCTCGAAAGCCGCAATCGCCGGGTTGCGGCGTCGAGGTTCACAACGGCACGGCATTGGAGGAGAGCGAGCATGGCGAGCACGGGAACCTTTGCGGGAGCCCCGCTGTCCGAGCACGAGCATAGCATTCAGCTGCGGCGCGCCGTCATCGCCAGCACCGTCGGCACCGCGATCGAGTGGTACGATTTCTTCCTCTACGGGGTCGTCACCGCCACGGTGTTCGCGAAACTGTACTTCCCGAATGAGGATCCGCTGGCCGGCACGTTGAGCGCGTTCGGGATCTACGCGGTCGGTTTCGTCGCTCGACCGGTCGGCGCCGCGATCTTCGGCCACTATGGCGACCGCATCGGCCGCAAGGCAACACTGATCGCCACGCTTATGCTGATGGGCGTTGCGACCTTTCTGGTTGCATTCGTTCCCACCTACGCGAGCATCGGCATTTGGGGCGCGGTCATCCTCACCGCTTTGCGGTTCATTCAGGGCATCGGTGTCGGTGGCGAGTGGGGCGGCTCCGTGTTGCTCTCGATGGAGTGGGCGAGGACGACGGGCCATCGCGGCTTCATCGCGTCCTGGCCGCAATTCGGCGTCCCGTGCGGCCTGTTTCTCGCTAATTTGGCTTTCCTCGCCTTCAACGCCTTCTCGGGCGATCAGTTTCTTACCTGGGGATGGCGCATCCCGTTCTTCCTCAGCATCGTTCTGGTCGGGGTCGGGCTCTACATCCGGCTCGGCATTCTCGAAACGCCGATCTTCACCAAGCTCGTCAATGAGAAAAAGATCGAGCGCCAGCCGATGTGGGAGGTGATCAAGCGCAATCCCAAAGAGATCATTCTCTCGGCGTTCGTGCGATTGGCCGAGCAGGCCCCGTTCTACATCTTCACCACTTATGTCTACAGCTACGGAACCGAGACGCTGAAATACTCCCGCAGCTTCCTGCTCACCGCCGTGCTCGTTGCCTCGGTGTTGTCGTTCATCTCCATCCCGCTGTTCGGTCACATCTCCGACCGGATCGGGCGCAAGAACATGTACCTGATCGGCGCGGCGACCGTCGGCGTGTTCGGATTCATCTATTTCGGCATGCTGAATACCGGCTCCGCGGCGCTGATCTTCGTCGCGATCGTGCTCTCGCTCGTGCCGCACGATATGATGTACGGGCCGCAGGCGGCGCTCATCGCGGAGTCGTTCACCGGACGGCTGCGCTACAGCGGCGCTTCGCTGGGCTACCAGCTCGCCTCGGTGATCGCCGGTGGTCCGGCGCCGCTGATCGCGGCATGGCTATACGCCACGTATCATTCGGGCTATGCGATCGCCTTTTACATTCTTGTCTGCGCGGTCATTACGCTGATCGCGACCGCGATGATGACGGACTACACCGGCAAGGACATCGAGGGCGAATACGAATAGACCCACGAGCCGACGCTTTGCGGCAGATGGGGCGGCGAGCGCCATGGCGTGTTCGCCGCCCCTCTGCTATCGATAGGCTTCGATCCGAACCCCTTCTCCCGGCGTACGGCCCCCTGGGGCCGGCAAATCGAACAAGGCGAACCCATGCGTGAAGCCGTCATCGTCTCGACCGCCCGTACCCCGATCGGCAAGGCCTATCGCGGTGCGTTCAACAATACACAAGCCCAGGAGCTGGGCGGCCACGTCATCGCCGAGGCGGTGAAGCGCGCCAAGGTCGATCCTGCGGAAATCGGCGATGTCGTCATGGGCGCCGCCTTGCAGCAGGGGTCGAGCGGCGGCAACACGGCACGGCAGTGCGCGATGCGCGCCGGCCTGCCGACCTCGATCGCCGGAATGAGCGTCGACCGCCAGTGCGCGTCGGGCCTGATGGCGATTGCCACCGCCGCCAAGGAGATCGTGGTCGACGGCCTCGAGGTCGCCGTCGGCGGCGGGCTCGAGTCGATCTCGCTGGTGCAGAACGAGCACATCAACCGCTGGCGCGGCCAGGATCCGGTGCTGGTGCAACGGCTCCCCGCCCTCTACATGACCATGCTCGAGACCGCCGAGGTCGTGGCGGAGCGCTACAACGTCAGCCGCGAGGCGCAGGACGAATATTCGCTACAATCGCAAAAGCGCACGGCGCAGGGGCAGAGCGACGGCCGATTCGACGCCGAGATCGTGCCGCTGCCGAGCGTCATGACCGTCGCCGACAAGGCTACCGGGCAGACTTCGGAGCGTAAGGTCACGCTCGCGGCGGACGAGGGCAACCGCCCGCAAACTACGCTCGACGACCTGCGCGGCCTCAAGCCGGTGTTCAAGGATGGGCAGCGCGTCAAGGAAGGAAAATTCATCACCGCGGGCAATGCCTCGCAGCTCTCCGACGGCGCTTCCGCCGCCGTGCTGATGGAGGCAAAGGAAGCCGAGCGCCGCGGTCTCAACCCGCTCGGCGCCTATCGGGGTATCGCGGTCGCAGGCTGCAACCCCGACGAGATGGGAATTGGGCCGGTATTTGCCGTCCCGAAGCTGCTCAAGCAGCACGGGCTGAAGATGGACGACATCGACATCTGGGAGCTCAACGAAGCTTTCGCGGTCCAGGTGCTGTACTGCCGGGACTACCTCGGCATTCCCAACGAGCGCCTCAACGTCGACGGCGGCGCCATCTCCATCGGCCATCCCTACGGCATGTCCGGCGCGCGCATGACCGGCCACATCCTGATCGAGGGCAAGCGCCGCGGCGCCAAATACGGCGTGGTCACCATGTGCGTCGGCGGCGGTATGGGCGCGGCCGGATTGTTCGAGATTTATTGAGCCGACGTCTCCCGTAGCCCGGATCGAGCGGAGCGAAATCCGGGTCCGCCGTTCCCGCATTCCGCTTCGCTCCATGCGGGCTACGAAACTTCAGGTAGTCGACCATGGCACCTCCAACCGTCAGCCTCGATGACAAATACACGCTCCGGTCCGGGCGCATCTATCTCTCCGGCGTTCAGGCGCTGGTTCGCCTGCCGATCATGCAGCGCGAGCGCGACAAGGACGCGGGACTGAATACCGGGGGCTTCATCTCCGGCTATCGCGGCTCGCCGCTCGGCGTCTACGACAATGCTTTGTGGCAGGCGAAGCGGCACCTCGAGGCGCACAATGTTCGCTTCCAGCCCGGGCTGAACGAGGACCTTGCGGCGACCGCCGTGTGGGGCAGCCAGCAGGTCAACATGTTCCCGGGAGCCGCGGTCGACGGCGTGTTCGGCATCTGGTACGGCAAGGGACCCGGGGTCGACCGCTCGACCGACGCGCTCAAGCACGGCAACACCACCGGCAGCTCGCAATTCGGCGGCGTGCTGGCCATCGCCGGCGACGACCACGGCTGCCAGTCCTCCACCCTCGCGCACCAGAGCGAGCAGATCTTTCAGGCGGCGATGATGCCGATCCTGAACCCCGCCAACATTCGCGAATATCTGGAGTTCGGGCTCTTCGGCTTCGCGCTCTCGCGCTTCTCCGGATGCTGGGTCGGGTTCAAGGCGATTGCCGAGACGGTGGAAAGCTCGGGCTCGGTCGAGGTCGATCCGCGGCTCGAGATCGCGCTGCCCCAGGATTTCGAGATACCGCCCGGCGGGCTCAACATCCGCTGGCCTGATCCGCCGCTCGAGGCGGAGCGGCGGCTGCACGGACCGAAGATGGCGGCGGTCGCCGCCTTCGCGCGCGCCAACCGTCTCGACCGCATCCTGATCGACCCGCGGCAGCCGCGGCTCGGCATCATCACCACCGGGAAGGCCTATCTCGATGTGCGCCAGGCGCTGAGCGACCTCGGCATCGACGAGAGGACGGCCGCGCTCGGCATCCGCCTCTACAAGGTCGGCCTGACTTGGCCGCTGGAGCCCGCCGGCGCCCGCCGCTTCGCCGAGGGCCTCACCGACGTGCTGGTGGTCGAGGAGAAGCGCGGCTTCATCGAGCAGCAGCTCGTCCACATCCTCTACAACATGGACGCCGCGCGCCGGCCCTCCGTCGTTGGCAAGACCGACGAGAGCGGGGCGCCGCTGCTGCCGAGCGAGGGCGAGCTCACCCCCAGCATGGTGGCGCGAGCAATCGTGGCGCGGCTGCGCAAGCTCGGGCATGACAGTCGGGAATTCGAGCAGCGCGTCGCGCGGCTCGACCAATTCGACAAGATGCTCGAAGGCGGTTCGACCAAAACCCAGCGCACCCCGTTCTTCTGCTCGGGCTGCCCGCACAACACCTCGACCCGGGTACCCGAGGGCAGCCGCGCGCTCGCCGGCATCGGCTGCCACGCTATGGCGATCTACGTTCCCAGCCGCCACACGGCGACCATCACCCACATGGGAGGCGAGGGGGCGAACTGGATCGGGCAGGCGCCGTTCACCAGCGAGAAGCATGTTTTTCAGAATCTCGGCGATGGCACCTATTCGCACAGCGGGCTGTTGGCGATCCGCGCCGCCGCCACCGCGGGCGTCAACATCACCTACAAGATTCTCTACAACGATGCCGTCGCCATGACCGGTGGCCAGCCGGTGGAAGGTCAGTTCAGCGTCCCGCAGATCACGCGGCAGGTCGCAGCCGAGGGCGCGCGCCGCGTCGTCGTCGTCACCGACGAGCCGCACAAATATCCGAAGAATGCCGACTTTGCGCAGGGCGTCGAGATTCGCCATCGCGACGAGCTCGACGCCGTGCAGCGCGAGCTGCGCGAGACGCCGGGCCTCACGGTGCTGGTCTACGATCAAACCTGCGCGGCCGAGAAGCGGCGGCGCCGCAAGCGCGGCCTCTTCCCGGACCCGCAGAAGCGCGTGTTCATCAACGAGGCGGTGTGCGAGGGCTGCGGCGACTGCTCTGAGAAATCCAATTGCGTCTCCGTCAAGCCGGTCGAGACCGAGTTCGGGCGCAAGCGCGCCATCGACCAGTCCAACTGCAACAAGGATTTCTCCTGCCTCAAGGGGTTCTGCCCGAGCTTCGTCACGGTGCACGGCGGGTCGTTGCGCAAGCTGCGCAGGCCCGCGGTCGCCGCTGCCGAAGACCCGTTCGCGGAGCTGCCGGCGCCGCGGCGACGGCCGCTGGTCGGCCCTTACGACATTCTCATCACGGGTATCGGTGGCACCGGCGTGATCACTGTCGGCGCGCTGCTCGGCATGGCTGCGCATCTCGAGGGCAAGGGCTGCACGGTGCTGGATTTCACCGGCCTGTCGCAGAAGAACGGCGCGGTGATGAGCCACGTGCGCCTCGCGCCGAGGCCGGACGATCTGCACGCGGTTCGCGTCGCCGCGGGCGGTGCCGACCTGCTGCTCGGCTGCGACATGGTGGTGGCGGCGAGCCCCGCCGCGCTTTCCCGCATCGAGCACGGGATCACGCGCGCCATCGTCAACAGCTATCTGGCGCCGACCGCCGCCTTCGTCGTCAATCCCGACATCGATTTCGAGACCGCGGCGATGCAGCGGGCGCTGCGGCGGGCCGCGGGCGACCAGAACACGGACTTCATCGACGGCACCGCGGTCGCCACGGCGCTGATGGGCGATTCCATCGCCACCAACCTGTTCATGCTCGGCTATGCGTTCCAGCAGGGACTGGTCCCGCTGTCGCTCGAAGTGATCGAGCGCGCGATCGAGCTCAACGGGGTCGCGGTCGAAACCAACAAGCGCACATTCGCCTGGGGTCGGCTGGCCGCCCACGACCGCGCCAAGGTCGAGGCGCTCGCCGGGCCAGGCATGGCCCGCTCGGAGCCGCCGGCCGGAACGATGCTCGCGGATATCGTCGCGCGCCGCGCCGAGTTTCTGACGCGCTACCAGAGCGCGCGCTATGCCAGGCGCTACCGGAGCAGAATCGCTGCCGTCGAGGCCGCCGAGCAGGCGCGCGCGCCGGCCCAAGCCGGGCTTGCCGAGGCGGCCGCGCACAATCTGTTCAAGCTGATGGCCTACAAGGACGAATACGAGGTGGCTCGGCTCTACACCGACGGCGACTTTCTCAAGAATTTGCACCAGCAGTTCGAGGGCGACTTCCGGCTGGAGTTCCAACTGGCGCCGCCGCTGTTGGCCTCGCGCGATCCCGTAACCGGCGAGCTGCGCAAACGGTCCTATGGCCCGTGGGTCTTTCGCGCCTTCAAAATTCTGGCGCGGCTGCGGCGGCTGCGCGGCACGTTCCTCGACGTGTTCGGCTATACCGAGGAGCGCAGGACGGAGCGGCGGCTGATCGGCGAATACGAGGCGATACTCAAGGAGATCGCCGCTGCGCTCGCGCCCGACAACCATCCGCTCGCGATCGAGATCGCCCGCGTGCCCGAGCAGATCCGCGGGTTCGGACACATCAAGCAGAGAAATCTCGGCAAAGCGCGGGAGCGCCAGGCGGCGCTGCTCGAAGTTTTGCGCAACCCGCCGGCGGTCGCGATCGCGGCGGAGTGAGATGCGGGCGATCATCCTCTCGCTTCGTTGCAGTACGCCTTGCCGATCCCGATATTGCATGACTGCCGGCGTGGCGGCGCAAGTTGCGGATCGGTGAAGCAGAATGCAGTGGAAAGTTGGCGCGGTTGCCATCACCAAGGTGGTTGAGCTCGAGACGCTCGGCGGGACCCGGTTCATCCTGCCGCAGGCGTCGCGTGAAGAAGTTCGCGCAATCGATTGGCTTTATCCGCATTTCGCCGACGAGAACGGCCGTCTCAAGCTGACGATCCATTCGCTGGTCGTGGAGACGCCGACGCGCCGCATTCTGGTCGACACCAGCCTCGGCAACGACAAGCAGGATCGCGACGTGCCGACGTGGAATTTTCGCCGGGGCACATTTTTTGAGGATCTCACCGCCGCTGGGTATCCGCCCGAGAGCATCGATACCGTGCTTTGCACGCATCTTCACGTCGACCACGTCGGCTGGAACACGATGCTGGTCGACGGACGCTGGGTGCCGACGTTCCCCAAGGCGCGCTACCTGATGCCTCGCGCCGAGTTCGAGTACTGGCGGGATCGGCATGAGAGCAAGGCGCAGGTCGCCGTGTTCGAGGATTCGATCCGGCCGGTCGTCGAGGCGGGGCTGGTCGATCTCGTCGAAAGCGATCATCGGCTCTGCGAAGAGGCGAATTTGATCCCGACGCCGGGCCACAGCCCGGGGCATGTCAGCGTCGAGCTTCGCTCCGGCGGCGAGGAGGCCCTGCTCACTGGCGACGTGCTGCACCATCCCTGCCAGATGGCGCATCTCGACTGGGCATCGACCGTGGATTTCGACGCGGGGCAGTCGACGCGAACTCGCGAAGAGGTGTTCTCGCGGCTTGCCGGCACCGAGACCCTCGTCATCGGTGCGCATTTCGCCGCCGGCCGGGTCGTGCGTGACGGCGCGGCGTTCAGGTTGGAAGTGTGAGGCCGATCCCGGGCTGGCATCGCCCGGCTTGTTGTCCGGGCGACCCAGTATCCCTGGAGAGATCGGCTCTGATCCGGGGGTGTTTCGCAAGGCAGTGGTTACTTGGTCGCCCGCCTTCGCGGGCGATGACAATTCAGAGCTCAAGCGGTTCACTCCCGCCCGCGCGCCTCGCCCGGCCCTTCACTGGTCGGGCGCGAGGACGGCTCGTCCACGAAATCGACTGGTGTGCCCTTGCGCACGCGCTTGGCGAGATCGAGCGCGTCCCAGTTCGTCAGCCGGATGCAGCCGTGCGAATAGGTCTTGCCGATCCGCTCCGGATCCGGCGTGCCGTGGATGCCGTAGCTGTCCTTGGTGAGATCGATCCAGACCACGCCCACCGGATTGTTCGGGCCGGGCGCGATCGTGAGCTTGCGCTTGGCATGCACGCCCTTGAACTTGAATTTGGGATCGTAATGGTAGGTGGGATCGTGGGCGATCCTGCGGACCTTTACCCGCCCGCTCGGCGCCGGCTTCTCTTCGCTGCCGATCGAAGCCGGATAGAACGCGATGAGCTCGCCGTTCTCGCCGAGCGCGCGAAGGTCGCGCGCCGATTTGTCGACCTCGACCTTGGCCACGCGACCGGATGCGCCGCGTTCGCCGACGTTGGGCACCCGGATCGAGGTTCCGGACTGATCGAAACGCTTGCCCGGATTGAGCAGCTTGAGCAGATTCGGATCGACGTGAAATTTCTCGCCGAGCAGCTCGAGCGGGCTCGTGTAGGAGAGATGCCCGAGGCGGGCCATTTTCTCCAGGTTCCTCGGAATCGTCCTTGCGAACGGTCCTTTGACGTCCTGCTCGGCGATTTCATACTCGGTGACCGCCGGCTCGTTGGAGCTTTGCTCGAGCTCGTTCCAGGTCCTCTCGTCGAGCCGGCCGGTCGCCTCGAGCCCGCGAGATTGCTGGAAGGCGGCGATCGCCTTGCGGGCGTTCTCGCCGTCCCTGCCATCGATCTGCCCGGGAGAAATGGCGGCCCGATCCAGCAGGATCTCCGCTTTCACCATCACCGGGTTCGCCTTGTCGAGTTTGACCGAGGGCGAGAATTCGGCCCGGTTGACCGTATCGGCGGAAAGCGGCGGCGGCGCCGCCCCGTGGGGGTGGGGGTGCGCGTGCCGCCCCGACTTGGCCGCGGAAAATCCCGGCAGCAGCGCGCCGCTCAAGAAGACGGCAACCAGCAGAACGATTCGAGGGTTCGCAAACAAATTTTTGCTCCCAGCTTGGGGCCGGCGAGACAATCGATTCCCGAACGAAAAGGTTCCCTTTTGCGCGCCGGCGGTCACTTGGCGTCGTGAACGATCACGCCGAGCGTATAGCGTTCGCCGCTGCGCAGCCGGCTCACGCCGTGGCGCATATTCACGCGATAGGTGCCGCGGGCGCCCTCGACCGGCCTTTGGTGCACCGCGAAAATCACGCCCTCACCCTCGGTGAGCGGCACCACTTCGGCGCGCGACTGCATGCGCGGCCGCTGCTCGGTGAGCAGGAACTCGCCTCCAGTGAAATCGCGGTCCGGCCGCGACAGTAGGAACGTGGCCTGGAGCGGGAACGCGAGCTCGCCGTAGAGGTCCTGATGCAGGCAGTTGAAATCCCCGGTCGCATACTTCAGCAGCAGGGGCGTCGGCCGCGATTGTCCGGCCGCGTGGCACTTGCGCAGGAATGCTTCATGTTTCTCCGGATACCGCAGCTTCAATCCCATCCGCTCGTTCCAGCGGTTGGCAATCGGTGCGAGACGCGGATAGAGCGCGGCCCGCAGCGCGCCGAGCGGAACAGGAAGCGGATAGGTGAAATATTTGTATTCGCCGCTGCCGAAGCCGTGCCGCCGCATGACGACGCGGCTGCGGAAGTTTTCGTCGCGCGCATAGAGCGCGGCAAGGCTCGCGCACTCCGCCGTACCGAGCACCGGGCCGGTGAGCGCACAGCCGTAGCGGTCGAGATCCTCGGCGATCCGGTTCCACGCCAGCGATGCGATGCGCTCCGCCACGGGCGCGCGCGCCTTGGCGTCCCCTGCCTCGATCGGGCGCTCGCTTCGGGCTCTGCCGGCCATGTTCAAATCCCGCGGTTGCGAGCGGGTTATCCGCTCGTCGCGCCGCTCATGCCAAAACCCTGGACCGGCGACCACCCGAATTGTGCAAGGCTCAATTCATGGCTTGGCATCGGCATCGGCCGCGCCGCCGGACAGGATCAGGTCGAGAACGTCTTCGAGCGGGCGCGGCGAGATTCCGAGCACCTCGAATCCCGGCTCAGAGCCGGCAATGGTGTCGATCCGCATCAGCTCCACCTGATTGCGGCTGAGTGGCGGATGGGGCAGCAGCTCCGCGACCCGCGCGAGAACCTGCCAGAGCGAAAACGGCACCGGGACCAGCACCGGTTTCAATCCCGCCTTTTGCGCAATGGTGCGCAGCAGATCTTCGTAAGCATAGATGCGGGGACCGCCGAGCTCGTAGAGCAGCCGATGCTCGCCAAGCGCGCGGGCGATCGCCTCGGCGACATCCTCCACGTCCGCTGGCTGTAGCTTGGTGCTGCCGTTGCCGAACATCGGGAACGCGGGCAGCTTTCGAAGCAGGGTCAACGTCGTGTTGAGAAAAGCGTCGTCGGGTCCGAACATCACCGCCGGGCGCAGGATCGTCGCATCGGGAAAAGCCGATTTGACCGCAAGCTCGCCTTCGCCGCGGCTGCGAATGTAGCGCGAATCGGAGCCGGGATCCGCGCCGATTCCGGATACGTGGATCAGGCGTTCGACACCGGCGCGATGGGCCGCGCGCGCGACGCGCGCGGCTCCCGAAACATGCACCGAGCGAAACGTTCCAGCTCCGCGCTCGACGTAGAGGCTCACCGCATTCACCACGCCTTGGGCGCCGGCGAGCGCCGCGACGAGCGAACCCTCGTCCTCGATATCGGCCCGGATCGGCTGCAACCGTTCATCGGCAATCGGGGAACGGGCGCGTTCGGGATGTCGCGAGGCGATGCGGACCGTGTGGCCATGGTCGCGCAAACGCCGAACGATCCGCCGGCCGAGAAATCCGGTGCCGCCGAGGACGCAGATCAGGCCGTTGCGCAACGAGGGCATTCCGCAACGAACATGGGTTCAGCCGCCGGATTGCTCGGACACGATTTCACCCTAGCGGTCGATCTCGCCGAACACGATGTCGAGCGATCCGATGATCGCCGAGACGTCGGCCAACATGTGTCCGCGCGTGAGGAAATCCATGGCCTGCAGGTGGGCAAACGAGGGCGCGCGGATCTTGCACTTGTAGGGCCGGTTGGTGCCGTCGGCGATGAGGTAGACCCCGAACTCGCCCTTCGGCGCCTCGACCGCCGCATAGACCTCGCCCGGGGGCACGTGAAAGCCCTCGGTGTAGAGCTTGAAGTGATGGATCAAGGCTTCCATGGAGCGCTTCATCACCTCGCGTCTGGGCGGAACGATCTTGTTGTCGGGGAACACCACGGGACCCTGGCCCTCGGGCAGACGCAGCTTCTCCAAACACTGCTTCATGATGCGCACCGACTGGCGCATCTCCTCCATGCGCACGAGGTAGCGGTCGTAGCAGTCGCCGTTCTTGCCGACCGGGATGTCGAACTGCATTTCCGCGTAGCATTCGTAGGGCTGCGCCTTGCGCAGATCCCAGGCGGCGCCGGAGCCGCGCACCATCACCCCGGAAAAGCCCCAGTTCCAGGCGTCCTCCTGGCTGACGACCGCGATCTCCACATTGCGCTGCTTGAAAATGCGGTTGTCGGTGAGCAGGCCCTCGATGTCGTCGCAAACCACGAGGAACGGGTCGCAGAAATCCCAGATGTCGTCGATGAGCTGCGGCGGCAGATCCTGATGCACGCCGCCCGGGCGGAAATAATTGGCGTGCATGCGGGCTCCGGAGGCGCGCTCGTAGAACACCATCAACTTCTCGCGCTCCTCGAAGCCCCAGAGCGGCGGGGTGAGCGCGCCGACGTCCATGGCCTGCGTCGTGACATTGAGCAGGTGCGAGAGCAGCCGGCCGATCTCGGAATAGAGCACCCGAATGAGCTGCGCGCGCCGAGGCACCTGGATGCCGAGCAGCCGCTCCGTGGCCAGGCTGAACGCATGCTCCTGGTTCATCGGCGCGACGTAATCGAGCCGATCGAAATAGGGCAGTGCCTGCAGATAGGTCTTGTATTCGATCAGCTTCTCCGTTCCGCGGTGCAGCAGACCGATGTGCGGATCGACCCGCTCGACGACCTCGCCGTCGAGCTCGAGCACGAGGCGCAGCACGCCGTGCGCCGCCGGGTGCTGGGGCCCGAAATTGATGGTGAACGTGCGGAGCGAGGCTTCGTTCATGGCGAGCCGGGTTCTTTCCGGAGGCAACGGCCCGGCAGGCTCGATGTTCCGATCCGGATGTTCCGGCGCGCCGCAGCGCTCAATAGATTTCCCACAGGCCGGGCGTCGCCAACTCGAGCAGATGTCCGTCGGGATCGCGGAAATAGATGCTGCGCCCGCCGCGCGGCCAATCGGTGAGGCCCTCGATGGCGATGTGTTGCGCACGCAGCCTCGCCTCCCAAGCCGGGAGCTCCGCGCTTGCGATCCCGAAGGCGACGTGCAGGGGCCCGCTGCCGTCGTGCGGGGGAATGGTCCCGCCCGGCATTCTCGTCGTTTCGACCGAGGCTCCGCGCCGGAACAGCAGCAGGACGCTCACCCCGCCGACCGCGAAGGCACGCAGGCGGTCATCGGCAAACAGCGGGCGGAGCCCGAGGACATCGGCATAGAACCGCGCCGCGCGCTCGAGGTCGTCTACGTAGAGCGCGGTCTCGAGCACACGATCGAGCTTGGGCATGGACGCCTCCGGTCAAACGGGTCTCGCGCAGGTCGTGTCAACAACAGCAAACTGCACCGCCCGGCTCGCTGTGCTCTACGCCGAGAGCAAGCCCGCAGTTCCGACCGGCCCTGCGTTGTTGTGGCCGGGTAAGGTTTGGCGGATCATGCCTGAAACGGTAGGATCGAGCCGGGAGACGGCCGTGAACGTCATCATCATCGGCGGCGGAATCGGCGGCCTGACGCTTGCGCTGGCGTTGCACCGGCTCGGCATCGCATGCCGGATCTATGAGGCGGCGCCGGAAATCAAGCCGATCGGCGTGGGCATCAACCTGCTCCCGCATGCGATGCGGGAGTTTGCCGATCTGGGCCTCGAGGCGCCCCTCGTCGCGCAAGGGGTGGTCACGTCGGAAGCGGCGTTCTTCAATCGCTTTGGACAGCTGATCTATCGCGAGGCGCTCGGGCGCGCCGCCGGCTACGCTTGGCCGCAAATTTCCATCCACCGTGGCGACCTGCAGGCGGTGCTGATCGAGGCCTTCCGCGAGCGCCTCGGTTCCGACCGGCTGATGCTCGGGTGGCTCTGCACCGGGGCGGCCCAGGACAAACGGGGAGCCGTCGCGCATTTCGAGCGGAGCGGAACAGGTCAATTGCTGCCCCCGCAGCGCGGCGACGTCGTGATCGGCTGCGATGGTATCCACTCGACGATCCGCAAGCAGCTCTTTCCCGGCGAGGGCGAACCCATCTATTCCGGCGTGAATATGTGGCGCGGGGTCACGCCCTGGTCGCCGATTCTATCCGGTTCCAGCATGATCCGCGCCGGCTGGTTCACCCCGGCCAAGATCGTGATCTACCCGATTCGCAATAAGGTCGACGCGCAGGGGCGGCAGCTGATCAATTGGGTAGTGGAGATCGAGACGCCGAACTACTCGCAATGGAGTTGGAGCAGGCCGGGGCAGCTTGCGGATTTTCTCGGGGCCATGGCGGATTGGCATTTCGATTGGCTCGACGTGCCGCAATTCCTGCGCAGCACCGAGGCAATCCTCGAGTATCCGATGGTGGACAAGGATCCGCTGCCGCGCTGGAGTTTCGGCCGGATCAGCCTGTTGGGGGATGCGGCCCATCCCATGTATCCGCGCGGCTCGAACGGGGCAGGCCAGGCGATCCTGGACGCCCGGGCCCTGGCCGAGACGCTCGCCGCCTCGCCCGCCGACCCGGTCGCGGCACTCCAAGCCTACGACAGCCGGCGGCTCGATGCGACCGCCCAGGTGGTGCGGACCAACCGGACCGCGCCGCCCGATGCCATCCTGGGGGAGGTTTTCCGCCGCACCGGCGACCGGCCGTTCGGCTCGATCGACGAGATCATCAGCCGCGAGGAGCTCTCGGCGATCAGCGAAAGCTACAAGCGCATCGCCGGCTATGATCAGGATGCGCTCGGCTTGAGCACCATGCCGCGGTGACGCAATGCGGGCGGGTGATCGGGTCATTGTCTGCAGCAGCCCAATGTGCACACTAGGGGCCGCCGAAAACGGGGCCGGCAGGCGCCCCGGGGACGCTCCCAATGTGAGGTCGGCCACGCTCGCGTCAGATCCATCCTGGTAGGATCGGTCGCCGGGCCGTCCAAAACAATGGGTTGAAGAGCAAATGCATCTCACCGAGCTTTATAAGCATCTCATCGACCTCTACAACACGTACGCCGGCATGAGCTTTGCGGAGCTCTACAGCCTGCTGTCCGACATGGCTTCGGCCCAGCTGTCGAATATCAATTTCGCGGTGGTATTCGCCGTGATCGGCTCCCTCTTCTACGCCGTGACCTATTACATGAAAACCATGGTGCCGCTGCGGATCGTCGGCATCATCGGCAATCTGTTCTTCATCGCCTACGGTTATTCCTACCCGCAGTACTTCACATTCATCCTCTACGTGGGGATTTTGCCGATCAACGTCTTCCGCTTGATCGAGATGCGCCGGCTCATCCGCCAAGTCCGGGATTCCGCCAACACCAATCAGTCGATGGACTGGCTCAAGCCGTTCATGACCAAACGCACGTACAAGAAGGGCGACGTCCTGTTCCGCAAGAACGACCGTGCCTACGAGATGTTTTACGTGGTCACCGGCAAGTTTCTGGTGAGCGAGATCGGGGTCACGATTCCGTCCGGCCAGGTGTTCGGCGAGCTGGGGCTGCTGGCGCCGGAGAACCGGCGCACCTCGAGCGTGGAATGCGTCGAAAGCGGCGCGGTGCTCACCATCACCTACGACAAGGTGCAGGAGCTGTATTTCCAGAACCCTACCTTCGGCTTCTATTTTCTGCGGCTGACCACCGAACGGCTGCTGCAGAACATCACGCGCCTCGAATCCATGCTGGCGCAGCGGGAATTGGCGGCGAGCGCGCCTCCGGCGCCGGCGGCGGAGCGCAAGCCGGCGAAGCGGGCCGAGGCCTGAGCCGGCTCGACCTCCACAAGAGCTCGCCCGGAATGATCAACAAGCAAGTAGCCGATCTTGCCGCGGCGCTCGACGGCATCAAGGACGGATCCACCGTGCTGCTGGGCGGGTTCGGCGCCGTCGGCCAGCCCGACGAGCTGATCGATGCCCTGCTGGAGCAGGGCGCGACGGATCTCACCGTGGTCGCCAACAATGCCGGCACGGGCACGCGAGGACTGGCAGGATTGATCGCGGCGGGCCGGGTGCGGAAAATCATCTGCTCGTACCCGCGCTCCGATGATCCCCGCGCCTTCGATGCGGCGTATAAGGCCGGCCGCATCGAGCTCGAGCTCAACCCGCAGGGTACGCTGAGCGAGCGCATGCGCTGCGCCGCCGCGGGCCTCGGCGGCTTCTATTCGCTGGTCGGCGTCGGCACCCAGCTTGCCCGGGACAAGGAAATACGGGAAATCGGCGGCAAGCGTTATGTGTTGGAATGGCCGCTCAAAGGCGACGTGGCGCTGCTCAAGGCCCAACGCGCTGACCGCTGGGGCAACCTGACCTACCGGAAATCGGCGCGCAATTTCAACCCGGTGATGGCGATGGCGGCCGAGTTGAGCGTCGTGCAGGCCAAGGAAATGGTGGAACTGGGAGCGATCGATCCGGAATGCGTGCATACTCCGGGAATCTTCATCGACCGCATCGTCGTGGTTTGAGGAGCGCCGCATGACCCCTCTTTCGCGGCCGCAGATGGCCTGGAGGGCCGCCCAGGACCTCCGCGATGGCACCTACGTCAATCTCGGCATCGGGCTTCCGACGCTGGTTGCCGACCATATCCCCACCGGCCGCGAGATTGTGTTCCACAGCGAGAACGGCATTCTCGGCCTCGGCCGGGCGCCGGCGCCGAACGAGGTCGATCCGGATCTCATCAATGCCGGGAAGGGCGCCGCGAGCCTGCTTCCCGGCGGAGCGTTCTTCCATCACAACGACGCCTTCCTGATGATTCGGGGCGGCCACATCGACGTGGCGCTGATGGGCGCTTTCGAAGTCTCGGAGCACGGCGATCTCGCCAATTGGACCACCGAGGATCCGAATTTCCCGCCGGGCGTCGGGGGCGCGATGGACCTTGCCGTCGGAGCCAAGGAGGTCCGGGTCCTGCTCGAGCACACCACGCGGAACGGTGCGCCGCGGATCCGCAAGCAATGTCGCTATCCGCTGACCGCCGAGCGCTGCGTGACTCGGATTTACACCAGCCTCGCCGTCATCGATGTCACGCCCGAAGGCCTGTTGGTGCGCGAGTTGGTGGAGGGGCTGGATCTCGATCGGCTGCAGGGCCTGACCGAGGCACCGTTGAAGCTCGCGAACGATTGGCAGCCGCTGAAGGTATCATTGTAAGTCTTTCCACCAAGCCTTGGAATCGCTTTGCTTCTTCTGCGCAGCCCAATCCCGCTGGGGTGCTACGCTCGTTCTCCCTCTGGGTGATGCTCCCAAAGGTGCCGAAAAGCCGCCGGACTGCTGCGAGCCGGGATGCCCCGGGCTGAAAACCTGAGAATCGAATGAGCTGCGCCGCCGAATCCACCGCCGGCAATTTTCATTTAGATCCAAAGGCGAGCGGGCCTTGATATCCAAGGGGAGCGAACCTCATGCGCGGCGAGGCAAGCCGTCAACTTGCCACCTCTTGTGCACTGCGCTAAGGGTCGCGCTCTATTGGCAAATCCCACACCGGGGGTGTAGCGGGCGGTGCACCCGATCCGTGGGGGCTGTAGCGTTACCCGCTCCCATGATGCGGCGAGACGCGAGAATCCGCATGATCACCGCTCTTTGGACCGCCTACCTGCCGCTCGTCATCTTCGTCGGGGTCGCCCTGGTGATCGGCGCCGTGCTGCTGGTCGTGCCGTTTCTGGTCGCCTACAAGCAGCCGGATCCGGAGAAGCTCTCGGCCTACGAGTGCGGGTTCAATGCGTTCGACGACGCGCGGATGAAATTCGACGTGCGCTACTACCTCGTTGCGATCCTGTTCATCATCTTCGATCTCGAGGTGACCTTCCTGTTCCCGTGGGCGGTGGCCTTCCGCAAGATCGGGATTTTCGGCTTCTGGTCGATGATGGTGTTCCTTGCGGTGCTCACTATCGGATTTATCTACGAATGGAAGAAGGGAGCACTGGAATGGGATTGATCGGCGAGCAAACCGGCATCGTCGCGCCCGGCGCCAGAGGCATCATCGATCCGCGAACCGGCCGGCCGGCCGGCGAGGACGATGCGCTGTTCCGCGGCATCAATGTCGAGCTCGCCGACAAGGGCTTTCTCGTGACCGCGGCGGACGACCTCATCACTTGGGCGCGGACCGGCTCGCTGATGTGGATGACGTTCGGGCTCGCCTGCTGTGCGATCGAAATGATGCAGATGTCGATGCCGCGCTACGATGCCGAGCGTTTCGGCTTCGCTCCCCGCGCTTCGCCGCGCCAGTCGGACGTGATGATCGTGGCCGGCACGTTGACCAACAAGATGGCGCCGGCGCTGCGCAAGGTCTACGACCAGATGCCGGAACCGCGCTACGTCATCTCCATGGGCTCGTGCGCCAACGGCGGGGGTTACTACCATTATTCCTACTCGGTGGTGCGCGGCTGCGACCGCATCGTTCCCGTCGACATCTACGTGCCCGGATGCCCTCCGACCGCGGAAGCGCTGCTCTACGGCGTGCTGCTGCTGCAGAAGAAAATTCGCCGCGTCGGCACCATCGAGCGCTAAGCAACGAGGCGCTGCATGGACGAGTCGCTAGAAGAGCTCGGAAACACCATCGTGGCGGCGCTCGGCGGGGCGGAGAGCGCCTATACGGTCACGCTCGGGCAGCTCACGCTTGTCGCCGATGCCGGCGATATTGTCCGGGTGATGCAATTCCTGCGTGATGATGAGCGCTGCCTGTTCTGGTGCATCATCGACATCACTGCGGTGGATTGGCCGGAACGCGAGAAGCGCTTCGATGTCGTCTACCATCTGCTTTCGCCCAGGCGGAACCAGCGCATCCGCGTCAAAGTGCAAACCGACGAAGCAACCCCGGTACCATCGGTCATCTCGGTCTATCGCGGGGCCGACTGGTTCGAGCGCGAGGCCTATGATCTCTACGGCGTGTTGTTCTCCGGCCATCCCGACTTGCGCCGGCTGCTCACCGACTACGGCTTCGAGGGACATCCGCTGCGCAAGGATTTCCCGCTGACCGGATTCGTGGAAGTGCGCTGGGACGACGAACTCAAGCGCGTGGTCTACGACCCGGTGCGGCTGGCGCAGGAATTCCGGAACTTCGACTTTCTCTCGCCGTGGGAAGGGCCCGAGTACCTACTGCCGGGAGACGAAAAGGCCAAGACGCCATGAAGGGCCCGGCGACATCGGCGGCGACGTTCAAGTTGCGGTACGGCGGGTGAAATGCCCGAAACCGCCCTGCGCAATTTCACCATCAATTTCGGGCCGCAGCATCCGGCGGCGCACGGTGTGCTGCGCCTCGTGCTCGAGCTCGACGGCGAGGTCGTGGAGCGGGTCGATCCGCATATCGGGCTGCTGCATCGGGGCACCGAGAAGCTGATCGAGCACAAGACCTATCTGCAGGCGATCCCCTATTTCGACCGGCTCGACTACGTCGCGCCGATGAACCAGGAACATGCGTTCTGTCTCGCCGCGGAGCGTCTGCTCGGCATCGAGGTGCCGAGACGCGCCCAGCTTATTCGCGTGCTCTATTGCGAGATCGGACGGCTGCTTTCGCATCTGCTCAACGTCACCACCCAGGCGATGGACGTGGGCGCGCTCACCCCGCCGCTGTGGGGCTTCGAGGAGCGCGAGAAGCTGATGGTGTTCTACGAGCGCGCGTCGGGCAGCCGCATGCATGCCGCCTATTTCCGCGTCGGCGGCGTCCACCAGGATCTGCCGGAAAAACTCATCGACGACATCGGGACGTTCTGCGATCCGTTTCTCAAGGTCTGCGACGATATCGAAGGCCTGCTGACCGACAACCGGGTGTTCAAGCAGCGCAACGTCGATATCGCCGTGGTGAAGCTGGAGGACGCCTGGGCCTGGGGTTTTTCCGGCGTGATGGTGCGCGGCTCGGGCGCCGCATGGGACCTGCGTAAGGCGCAGCCCTACGAATGCTACGCGGAGATGGATTTCGATATTCCGGTCGGCAAGAACGGCGATTGCTACGACCGCTACTGCATCCGCATGGAGGAAATGCGCCAATCGGTGCGGATCATGAAACAATGCCTGGCAAAGCTGCGCTCGGCGGAAGGGCAGGGGCCCGTCACCCATCCGGACAACAAGGTCGTGCCGCCGCGGCGCGGCGAGATGAAGCGTTCGATGGAATCGCTGATCCATCATTTCAAATTGTACACCGAGGGATTCCATGTCCCGGCCGGGGAAGTCTATGCCGCGGTCGAGGCCCCCAAGGGCGAGTTCGGGGTCTACCTGGTCTCCAACGGCGGCAACAAACCGTACAAGTGCAAGATCCGCGCGCCGGGCTTCGCGCATTTGCAGGCGATGGACTTTCTCTCGCGCGGGCACATGCTCGCCGACGTCTCGGCCATCATCGGCTCGATCGACGTCGTGTTCGGCGAGGTCGACCGATGAGCCCCTTGAAAACATCTAAGTCCATTTTCGAGATCACGTGATGGCCCCGCGTCGCCTCGCTCCGGTCGAGATCCAGCCCAAGAGCTTCGCGTTCTCCGCGGCGAACCTGGAATGGGCCAAGGCCGAGCTCACCAAATATCCCCACGGCCGTCAGGAATCCGCGATTCTCGCCTTGCTGTGGCGCGCGCAGGCGCAGGTCGGCGGCTGGTTGCCCGAGGCGGCCATTCGTTACGTGGCGGATTTTCTCGGCATGGCGCATATCCGGGCGCTCGAAGTCGCGACGTTCTACACGATGTTCAATCTGGAGCCGGTCGGGCGCTATCACGTGCAGCTGTGCGGCACGACGCCCTGCATGCTGCGCGGCGCTGAGGATTTGAAGCAGGTGTTGCGGGAAAAGGTCGGGGAGGAACATCACGTCGGCGCCGACGGCAAAATCTCCTGGATCGAGGTGGAATGCCTGGGCGCCTGCGTGAATGCGCCCATGCTGCAGATCAACGAGGATAATTACGAGGACCTGACCCCGGAGATTCTGGCGCGAATTCTCGACGATCTCACGGCCGGCAAGTCGCCGAGGCCGGGTCCGCAGATCGAGCGGCAATTCTCCGCACCCGTGGGCGGACCGACCACGCTGACCGACGTCTCGCGCTATAGAAGAAATGGGGGCCCCGGGCCCGGCACGAACCCCTATGCGGGGGCGGCGTTGCACGATGAGGCCGCCAAGAAGCCGTCGGAGCCGGCGGAGCGGCGCGAAGCGCCCGCGCCGAAGCCGCCGGAGGCGGATCAGACCGAGCCGAGGCGCGACTGATGCTCGCAGACAAGGACCGCATCTTCAAGAATCTCTACGGGCTCCACGACTGGGGGCTCGGGGGCGCGCGGGCGCGCGGCGCCTGGGACGGCACCAAGGCGATCCTGGAGAAGGGCCGCGATTGGATCATCAACGAGATGAAGGCGTCGGGGCTGCGCGGGCGCGGCGGCGCCGGATTCCCCACCGGCCTGAAATGGTCGTTCATGCCCAAGCAGTCCGACGGCCGTCCGCACTATCTCGTGGTCAACGCCGACGAATCCGAGCCCGGGACCTGCAAGGATCGCGAGATTCTCCGGCACGATCCGCATCTCCTGGTCGAGGGCTGCCTGATCGCCTCCTTCGCGATGGGGGCCCATGTCGCCTACATCTACATCCGCGGCGAATTCATCCGCGAGCGCGAGCGCCTGCAGGCCGCCGTCGACCAGGCCTATGCGGCGAACCTGATCGGCAAGAACAACCTTCACGGGTTCGATTTCGACCTCTACGTCCACCACGGCGCCGGCGCCTATATCTGCGGCGAGGAAACCGCGCTGCTCGAAAGCCTGGAAGGCAAGAAGGGAATGCCGCGACTCAAGCCGCCGTTCCCGGCCAATGTCGGCCTCTACGGCTGCCCGACCACCGTCAACAATGTGGAATCCATCGCGGTCGCGCCCGACATCCTGCGCCGCGGCGCCGCCTGGTTCTCCGCCATCGGCCGGCCGAACAATACCGGGACCAAGCTGTTCTGCATTTCCGGGCACGTCGACAAGCCGTGCAACGTCGAAGAGGCGATGGGCATCACCTTTCGCGAACTCGTCGAGACCCATGCGGGCGGCGTGCGCGGCGGCTGGGACAATCTGCTCGCCATCATTCCCGGCGGATCCTCGGTGCCGTTGCTGCCCGCCTCGCAATGCGAGGACCTGATCATGGATTTCGATGCGCTCAAGGAGCTGAAATCGGGCCTGGGCACCGCCGCCGTCATCGTCATGGACAAGTCGACCGACGTGGTGCGCGCCATCGCCCGCATCGCCTATTTCTACAAGCACGAGAGCTGCGGCCAATGCACGCCCTGCCGCGAGGGCACCGGCTGGATGTGGCGCGTGCTCACGCGCATGGCCGAAGGGCGCGCCAGCAAGCGCGAGATCGGGCTGCTGCTCGAAGTCACCACCCAGGTCGAGGGTCACACGATTTGCGCGCTCGGCGACGCGGCGGCGTGGCCGATCCAGGGCTTGATCCGGCATTTCCGTCCCGAAATCGAGCGGCGTATCGACGAATACGCCGCCAGGCCGCGCGCCGAGCCGGTGGCGATCGCGGCGGAATGATTGGACCGCGCTGGCCCGAGTGAGGAATGATTGGATCGTGTGCCAGAGTGAGGCTTGAGCGGTACGCATGAACTGCTGGAAAGAACCGCAATGACCAAGCTGAGCATCGACGGCAAAGAGATCGATGTGCCGCCGGAATACACGCTGCTGCAGGCGTGCGAGGCGGCGGGCGCCGAGATTCCGCGGTTCTGCTTCCACGAGCGGCTGTCGATCGCCGGCAATTGCCGCATGTGCCTGGTCGAGCTAGTCGGCTCGCCGAAGCCGGTCGCAAGCTGCGCCTGGGGCGTTCGCGATTGCCGTCCAGGGCCCCACGGCGAGCCGCCGGTGGTCAACACCAAGAGCCCGATGGTCAGGAAGGCGCGCGAAGGCGTGATGGAGTTCCTGCTGATCAATCATCCGTTGGATTGCCCGATCTGCGACCAGGGCGGGGAATGCGACCTGCAGGACCAGGCCATGGCCTATGGGGTCGACGCCAGTCGCTACCAGGAGAACAAGCGCGCGGTCGAAGACAAATACCTGGGCGCGCTCGTCAAGACCATCATGACGCGCTGCATTCATTGCACGCGCTGCATTCGCTTTGCCACCGAGGTCGCCGGAGTTCCCGAGCTCGGTGCGATCGGCCGCGGCGAGGACATGGAGATCACCACCTATCTCGAGCACGCGATGAGCTCGGAGTTGCAGGGCAACGTGGTCGACCTTTGTCCCGTCGGCGCCCTGACTTCGAAGCCTTACGCGTTCGCGGCGCGGCCCTGGGAGCTTGCCAAGACCGAATCCATCGACGTGATGGACGCGGTCGGTTCCGCGATCCGCATCGATTCCCGCGGCCGTGAGGTGATGCGCATCCTGCCGCGCACCAACGACGACGTGAACGAGGAATGGATTTCCGACAAGACGCGGCACGTGGTCGACGGATTGAAAGTGCAGCGGCTCGATCAGCCCTACGTTCGCGCCCGGGGACGCCTGCAGCCGGCATCATGGCCGCAAGCGTTTCAGGCAATTGCCGCGAAGTTCAAGGCGACGCGGGCGGAGCGGATCGGCGCGATTGCCGGCGACCTTGCCGCCGTGGAGGAAATGTTCGCGCTCAAGGACCTGATGAGCCGGCTCGGCGTCGGCAATTTGGATTCGCGCCAGGACGGCACGGCGCTCGATCCGCGCTGGGGCAGGGTGACCTATCTGTTTAACGCGGGGATAGCCGGGATCGAGAGCGCCGACGCGCTGCTCATCGTCGGATCGAACCCGCGCACGGAAGCCGCGGTGCTCAACGCGCGCATCCGCAAGCGCTGGCGCATGGGTCGTTTCCCGATCGCGTTGATCGGCGAGCAGGCGGATCTGACCTATGCGTACGAGCATCTCGGCGCCGGCCCGGAGACCCTCGCCGAAGTCGCGGCAGGCCGCCATCGCTTCGCCGAGATGCTGAAGTCGGTGGAACGGCCGATGATGATCATCGGCCAAGGGGCGTTGACGCGGCCCGATGGCGCGGCGGTGGCGGCGCTTGCGGCGCGGGTGGCGGTCGAGATCGGCGCGGTCAAGGCGGACTGGAACGGCTTCTGCGTGTTGCACACGGCCGCGGCCCGCGCGGGCGCGTTCGATATCGGCTTTGTCCCGACGGGGTCCGGCCGAACCGTGAAGGAAATGCGCCGGGCGGGCGCGCTCGAACTCGCATTCCTGCTCGGGGCCGACGAGATCGACATCGCCCCCGGCGCCTTCGTGGTCTATATCGGTACTCATGGAGATCTCGGCGCGCATCGGGCTGACGTGATCCTTCCCGGCGCCGCTTATCCGGAAAAGTCCGGCATCTTCGTCAATACCGAAGGGCGGGTGCAGATGGCGGCCCGCGCCACCTTTCCGCCCGGCGAGGCACGCGAGGACTGGGCGATCCTGCGGGCGCTCTCGGACGTGCTCGGTCGCAGGCTGCCCTACGATTCGCTGGCGGCGCTGCGGGCGGCTTTGTTCAAGGCGCATCCGCATCTGCAGCGGATCGATCAGATCGTGCCCGCGGATGCCGCCGACATCCGCAAGCTCGCCGATCGCGGCGGCACGCCGGACAAGATGCCGTTCCAGCCCGCGATCGTCGATTTCTATCTTACCAACCCGATCGCGCGCGCTTCCGCGGTGATGGCGGAATGCTCGGCCCTGGCGCGGGGCAAAGCCGCGGCGACGGCGGCCGAGTAGGAGATCGGAATGGTCGAGTTCTGGTGGACCTACCTGTGGCCGTTCGCGGTGATCGTGGCGGAGAGCGTGCTGCTCCTCGTCGTGCTGCTGATCGTCATCGCCTACGTGCTCTACGCGGACCGCAAGATCTGGGCCGCGGTGCAGATCCGGCGCGGTCCCAACGTGGTCGGCCCGTGGGGTCTGCTGCAATCGTTTGCCGACCTGCTCAAGTTCATGCTCAAAGAGCCGATCATCCCCGCCGGGGCCAACAAGGGGGTCTTTCTGCTGGCGCCGCTGGTCAGCTGCGTGCTGGCGCTGGCGGCCTGGGCAGTGATCCCGGTCGACATCGGCTGGGTCATCGCCGACATCAACGTCGGGATCTTGTACATCTTCGCCATCTCCTCGCTCGCCGTCTACGGCATCATCATGGCGGGCTGGGCGTCCAACTCGAAATATCCGTTCCTGGCCGCGCTGCGCTCGGCGGCGCAAATGGTGTCCTACGAAGTCTCCATCGGCTTCGTCATGATCACCGTCCTGCTGTGCGTCGGATCGCTCAATCTCACCGCCATCGTCGAGGCGCAAAACGGGCACTGGGGGTTGTTCAACTGGTTCTGGCTGCCGCTGTTTCCGATGTTCGTCATCTTCTTCGTCTCGGCGCTGGCGGAAACCAACCGCACTCCGTTCGATCTCGTCGAAGCCGAATCCGAGCTCGTGGCCGGCTTCATGGTCGAATACGGCTCGACCCCGTACATGATGTTCATGCTCGGGGAATACGTGGCCATTCTCACCATGTGCGCGATGTCCACCATCCTGTTCATGGGCGGCTGGCTGCCGCCGTTCCCGGTCCCGCCCTTCACCTGGGTTCCCGGGATCATCTGGTTCTCGCTCAAGGCGTCGTTCGTGTTCTTCCTGTTCGCCATGGTCAAGGCGTTCGCGCCGCGCTATCGCTACGATCAGTTGATGCGGCTCGGCTGGAAGGTCTTCCTGCCGATATCCCTGGCCGCGGTCGCGATCGTCGCGGCGGTGCTGCAGGTTGCCGGCTTGGTGGCCGGATGAGGGGCGGGACGAACATGGAACCGGGATCGAATGCGGGCGCCCCCCGCGCGTCGCAAAGGATGAAACCATGAGGCTCGAGCAGGCGGCGCGGTCGATTTTCCTGAAAGAGTTCGTGGAGGCGCTGTGGCTGTCGCTGCGGTATTTCTTCAAGCCCAAGGCGACGCTGAACTATCCGTTCGAGAAAGGGCCGCTGTCGCCGCGGTTCCGCGGCGAGCACGTGCTGCGGCGCTATCCCAACGGCGAGGAGCGCTGCATCGCCTGCAAGCTGTGCGAGGCGATCTGCCCGGCGCAGGCCATCACCATCGAGGCGGGTCCGCGCCGCAACGACGGCACGCGGCGCGCCACGCGCTACGACATCGACATGGTGAAATGCATCTATTGCGGCCTGTGCCAGGAGGCCTGCCCGGTCGACGCCGTGGTCGAGGGGCCGAATTTCGAGTTCTCGACCGAGACGCGGGAGGAACTGTATTACGACAAGGAGCGCCTGCTCGCGAACGGCGATCGGTGGGAACGGGAGATCGCCAAGAATCTCGCGCTCGACGCTCCGTACCGGTGAGGTTGGCAAATGGTCGTCGCCAGCCTGTTCTTCTATCTGTTCGCCGGCACCTGCGTGGCTTCCGGCTTCATGGTTATCGCCGCGCGCAATCCGGTGCACTCGGTGCTCTACCTGATCCTGGCCTTCGTCAGCGCCGCCGGGTTGTTCGTCCTGATGGGAGCCGAGTTTCTGGCGATGATCCTTATCGTGGTCTACGTCGGCGCCGTCGCCGTGCTGTTCCTGTTCGTGGTGATGATGCTCGACGTGGATTTCGCCGAGCTGCGCCAGGGCTTCCTCAGCTATCTGCCCATCGGCATCGTGATCGGCATCGTCTTCCTGGTCGAGCTGCTGCTGGTGGTGGCGGTGTGGGCGATCGGGACCCAGGTGCCGGCCGCGATCACGGCGCCGATCCCGCCGCTCGATGCCGTGAGCAATACCGAGGCGCTCGGGCGCGTGCTCTATACGCGCTACATCTACTATTTCCAGGCCGCCGGGCTCATCCTGCTGGTCGCCATGATCGGCGCCATCGTGCTCACGCTGCACCACAAGCTGGGCGTGCGGCGCCAGAACGCCGCGGACCAGATTGCGCGCACGCCGCGCACCGCGATCGAGCTCAGGCAGGTACGGCCGGGCCAGGGGATCTAGAGCGATGACGATCGGGCTGGGCCATTACCTCGCAGTTGCCGCGATCCTGTTCACGCTGGGCATCCTCGGCATCTTCCTCAACCGCAAGAACGTCATCATCATCCTGATGTCGATCGAGCTGATCCTGCTCGCCGTCAATATCAACCTGGTGGCTTTCTCGACGCATCTCGGCGATCTGGTCGGCCAGGTGTTCGCGCTGATCGTGCTCACGGTGGCCGCGGCGGAGGCCGCCATCGGGCTTGCCATTCTCGTCGCCTATTACCGCAACCGCGGCTCGATCGCGGTCGAAGACGTCAGTCTGATGAAGGGCTGAGGGGCGCGATGTACCAGGCGATCGTTTTTTTGCCGCTCATCGGCTGCGTCATCGCCGGTCTGTTCGGCCGCGCGATCGGTCCGCGGCCCTCCGAGCTCGTCACCACGACCTTGCTGTTCGCCTCGATGGCGCTGTCCTGGATCGCGTTCGCGTGGGTCGGTTTCGGCCATCAGGACGCCCACGTCGTGCTCGGCACCTTCATCTCCTCCGGCGACCTCCATGCCGAATGGGCGCTCAGGATCGATGCGTTGACCGCGGTCATGCTGGTGGTCGTCACCACGGTATCGGCGTTCGTGCACCTGTACTCGATCGGCTACATGGCCGACGACCCGGGCCGGCCGCGGTTCTTCTCGTTCCTGTCGCTGTTTACCTTCGCCATGCTGATGCTGGTCACCGCCGACAATCTCGTGCAGCTGTTCTTCGGCTGGGAAGGCGTCGGCCTCGCCAGCTATCTGCTGATCGGGTTCTGGTATCACAAGCCGGAGGCCAACGCCGCGGCGATCAAGGCCTTCATCGTCAACCGCATCGGCGATTTCGGGTTCGCGCTCGGCATCTTCGCGGTGTTCATGATGGTCGGCGCACTCGACTTCGGCACCATCTTCGCCCAGGCGTCCGGCCTCGTCGGCAAGACCATCTATTTCCTCGGCTATCAGCAGGACGCGCTCACCCTGATCTGCGTGCTGCTGTTCATCGGTGCCATGGGCAAGTCGGCGCAATTCCTGCTGCACACTTGGCTGCCGGATGCGATGGAGGGCCCGACCCCGGTGTCGGCGCTCATCCACGCCGCCACCATGGTGACGGCGGGCGTGTTCATGGTGGCGCGATTGTCGCCGCTGTTCGAGCTCGCACCCGCGGCGCTCGCTTTCGTCACCTTCATCGGCGCCACCACCGCGTTCTTCGCGGCGACGGTCGGCCTCGTGCAGAACGACATCAAGCGCATCATCGCCTATTCGACCTGCTCGCAGCTCGGCTACATGTTCGTCGCCATGGGGGTCGGCGCGTATTCGGTCGGCATGTTCCACCTGTTCACCCATGCCTCGTTCAAGGCGCTGCTGTTCCTCGGCTCGGGCTCGGTCATCACCGCCATGCATCACGAGCAGGACATCCGCAAGATGGGTGGACTGCGATCCAAGCTGCCGTTCACCTATTGGACGATGATCGTCGGCACCCTGGCGCTGACCGGGTTTCCGTTCACGGCCGGCTATTATTCCAAGGATGCGGTCATCGAGGCGGCATATTCCGGCGGCAGCTCGGTCGCGACATATGGATACCTGCTCACGCTGCTCTCGGCGGCGTTGACCGCGTTCTATTCCTGGCGCCTCATCTTCAAGACGTTCCACGGCGAGCCAGGCGACCGTCACGCCTTCGAGCACGCGCGCGAGAGCCCGCTCGTGATGCTCGTTCCGCTCGCGGTGCTGGCGCTGGGTTCGATCGTGACCGGTTTTGCGTTCGACGCGGTGTTCGCCGGTCATGGCGCCGAGGGTTTCTTTCGCGAATCGCTCAAGTTCGCCAGCGGCGATGCCGCCGAGGTCGGCGCGCCCTGGTTCATCGCGGTGCTGCCCACCGTGATGATGGCGGCCGGATTTGTGGTGGCCTGGCAGTTCTACATCCGCCGGCCGGACCTGCCGGTCGCGCTCGCGCGGCAGCAGTGGCTGCTCTACCGGTTCCTGCTCAACAAATGGTATTTCGACGAGATCTACGACTTGCTGCTGGTTCGGCCGGCGCTATGGCTCGGCCGGCTGTTGTGGAAGGGCGGCGATGAACGCGTCATCGACGGGCTCGGCCCCGACGGCATTTCGGCGCGCGTCATCGACATCACCCGCAGCGTCATGCGGCTGCAGACCGGCTATCTCTATCACTATGCGTTCGCCATGCTGATCGGGGTCGCGGCCCTGGTCACGTGGTTCATGCTCCGCGGGGGAGTGCACCCATGACGGGCTGGCCGATCCTGTTCGTCATCACGGTGCTGCCGCTGGTCGGTGCCTTGATCATCGCCACGCTGCGGGGCGAGGACGATATCGTCGCCCGCAACGCGCGCTGGGCGGCGTTGTGGACGACGCTGGTCACGTTCGCGGCGTCGCTGATCCTGGTCTGGCGGTTCGATCCGGCCTCGCCGGATTTCCAGTTCGAGGAAAAGGCGGCGTGGCTCGGCGGCGCGATCGGCTATCACATGGGAGTCGACGGCATCTCGCTGCCGTTCGTGATCCTGACCACCGGCCTGATGCCGATCTGCATCATCGCCAGCTGGCAGGCGATCGAGTGGCGCGTGCGCGAATACATGATCGCCTTCCTGGTGCTCGAGACGTTGATGGTGGGCACCTTCTCCGCGCTCGACCTGGTGCTGTTCTATCTGTTCTTCGAGGGCGGACTGATCCCCATGTTCCTCATTATCGGCATCTGGGGCGGAGCGCGGCGCGTCTATGCGAGCTTCAAGTTCTTCCTCTACACGCTCACCGGCTCGGTGCTGATGCTGCTCGCCATCATGGCGATGTACTGGAACGCGGGCACCACCGACATTCCGGTTTTGCTCAAGCATTCGTTCCCGGCCGGGATGCAGACCTGGTTGTGGCTCGCCTTCTTCGCCTCGTTCGCGGTGAAGCTGCCGATGTGGCCGGTGCATACCTGGCTGCCGGACGCCCACGTCGAGGCACCGACCGCGGGCTCGGTGATCCTCGCGGCGATTCTCTTGAAAATGGGCGGCTACGGCTTCCTGCGGTTCTCGCTGCCGATGTTCCCCACGGCCTCCCACGATTTCGCACCGCTGATGTTCACGCTGTCGATCGTCGCCATCGTCTACACCTCGCTGGTCGCGCTGGTGCAGGAGGATTTCAAGAAGCTGATCGCCTATTCGTCGGTCGCGCACATGGGCTTCGTGACGATGGGGATCTTCGCCGGAACCATGCAAGGCGTCGCTGGCGGCATCTTCCAGATGATCTCCCACGGCATCGTTTCCGGGGCGCTGTTCCTGATCGTCGGCGTCGTCTACGATCGCATGCACACCCGCGAGATCGCCGCCTACGGCGGGTTGGCCAACAACATGCCGGCGTATGCCACGGTGTTCATGGTGTTCACGCTGGCGAACGTCGGGCTGCCGGGCACCTCGGGCTTCATCGGCGAGTTCCTGTCGTTGATAGGGACCTTCAAGGTCAATACCTGGGTGGCGTTGCTGGCGACCACCGGCACGATCCTGTCGGCGGCCTACGCGCTCTGGCTCTACCGCAAGGTGATCTTCGGCGCGCTTGACAAGCCCAGCCTTGCGGTGCTCGCCGACCTCGATACGCGCGAGATGCTGATCTTCGCGCCGCTGGTGGTGCTCACGCTATTGCTCGGCTTGTTTCCCACGCCCGTTCTCGACGTGTCGGCGTCCTCGGTCACGGCGCTGCTGGAGAGCTACAACCACGCGCTCGCCGCCGCCAAGTCCGCGGCGCTGGCCGTACACTGACCCCGGCAGGTCCCGACGATGAACGAGGTTCAACCCGTCCCCGCGATGCTGCCGGTGCTGCCGGAACTGGTGCTCGCCATTGGTGCGATGGCACTGCTGATGTTCGGCGTCTTTCGCGGCGAGCGCGCGGCTTCGATCGTGAACTGGGTCGCCATCGCGCTGCTCGCATCCGTGGCGATGATCGTCGCGTCGCTGCCGCCAGGGCGGCTGACGAGCTTCGGCGGCAGCTTCGTGCTCGACGATTTCGCCCGGTTCATGAAGGTGCTGGCGCTTGCCGGCTCGGCGTTCGCCATCCTGATGCTGGTCGGCCACGTCGAGTCGGAGCGCCAGCGTCGATTCGAATATCCGGTGCTGATCGTGCTCTCGACGCTCGGCATGATGGTGCTGATCTCGGCCACGGATCTGATCGCGCTCTATCTCGGGCTCGAGCTGATGAGTCTGTGCCTCTACGTGCTCGCGGCGATCCAGCGGGACTCCGTGCGCTCGACCGAGGCGGGATTGAAATATTTCGTATTGGGCGCGCTCTCCTCCGGCATGCTGCTCTACGGCGCTTCGCTGATCTACGGTTTCACCGGCACGGTGAGCTTCGCCGGCATCGCCAAGGCGAGCACCCAGGCGGATTTAGGTCTGGTGTTCGGGCTGGTGTTCCTGTTCGCCGGCTTCTGTTTCAAGGTTTCGGCGGTGCCGTTCCACATGTGGACGCCGGACGTTTATGAAGGCGCCCCGACGCCGATCACGGCCTTCTTCGCCGCCGCCCCGAAGGTGGCGGCGATCGCCATGTTCGTGCGCCCGACCATTACGGCGTTCCCGGGCATCATCGCGCAGTGGCAACAGATCGTGGTGTTCGTCTCCATCGCTTCGATGATGCTCGGCGCCTTCGCGGCGATCGGCCAGCGCAATTTCAAGCGGCTGATGGCGTATTCCTCGATCGGCCACATGGGATTCGCGCTGATCGGACTTGCCGCCGGTACCGAGGAGGGCGTGCGCGGCGTTATCATCTACATGGCGATCTATCTGGCGATGACGCTCGGCACCTTCGCCTGCATCCTGGCGATGCGCTACAAGGGTGGCAGTGTCGAAGACCTTGCGGATCTGTCCGGCCTTGCCCGCACGCATCCGAGCATGGCGCTGTTCCTGGCGCTGCTGTTGTTCTCGCTCGCCGGCGTGCCGCCGCTCGCGGGTTTCTTCGCGAAATTTTACGTATTCCTTGCCGCGATCAAGGCGGGGCTCTATGCGCTCGCGGTGATCGGCGTGCTCGCGAGCGTGGTGGGGGCCTATTATTATCTGATGATCGTCAAGACCATGTATTTCGACGAACCCAAGGGGAGCTTCGAGCCGATGGCCGGGGAGCTCAGATTGGTGCTCGGCGTGACCGGCTTGTTCAATCTGTTGTTCTTCGCGTATCCGGCGCCGCTCATCGAGGCCGCGGACGCGGCGGCGAAATCGCTGTTTTGATCGCATGGAGCTCGATCCTGCCGCCGCCGCCGCCGGGGTTCGGCTGATCGTCCACGACACCGTCGGATCGACGAATGCCGAGGCGCTGTTGCGAGCACGGCTGGGCGAGCGCGGACCGTTGTGGGTCACGGCGGCGCAACAAACTGCCGGCCGCGGACGGCGCGGCCGCCACTTCGTCTCCGAGCGCGGCAATCTCTACGCGAGCCTGCTGCTCATCGACCCGGCTCCCGCCGATCGCGCTCCCGAGCTCTCGTTCGTGGCTGCACTCGCGCTCCAGGATGCGGTCTGCGAGCTCGCCTCGATGCTCGCTCCGCGCATCCGGTTCAAATGGCCGAACGACATGATCTGCGACGGCGCGAAATTCGCGGGCATCCTGGTCGAGGGCGAAAGCTCGTCGGGACGGCCGCTCGCGGTCGTAGTCGGCATCGGCGTGAATTGTGTGCACCACCCGGCCGGCATGGCCTATCCGGCGACCGATCTTGCCGCGGCGGGGGCCTCGGTGAGCCCCGAAGCGCTATTTCGCGCGCTGTCGGGTACCATGTTGCTGCGGCTCGCAGAATGGGACCGAGGCCGCGGCTTTGCGGCGATCCGCACCGCCTGGCTCGCGCGCGCCATGGGGCTCGCCGAGGTCATACGAGTGAGCCTTCCGGAACGGGAGCTGCACGGTCGGTTCGAGAGCCTGGACCAGGCCGGGCGCCTGCTGCTGCGGCGTGAGGATGGGACCCTGCAAGCCATCACGGCCGGGGATATCTTTCCGGTCGCGCCGCGAGGGTCGCCTACCGCCGAGCCGGAGGTAGCAGCCATCCTCGGAAGTGAGCCTCCGACCGGCAAACGTTCGCCCGACCGCGCGAACACGTCGCCCCCCGGCGAAGGGCACGATTGATGAACGGGCCCAGCGAGCTCGTATTTGCGCCGCTCGGGGGCGTCGGCGAAATCGGGATGAACCTCTCGATTTATGGCCTAGGCCCGGAACGCAGCCGAACCTGGATCGCGATCGACTTCGGCGTTTCGTTCGGAGGCGAGGAGGATCTGCCCGGCATCGATCTCGTGCTGCCCGACATCCGGTTTTTGGTCGAGGAGCGCCGCAACCTCGCCGGCATCGTGCTCACGCACGCGCACGAGGATCATTTCGGTGCGCTGCTGGATCTGTGGCCGCAACTCCGCGTGCCGGTCTATGCCACGCCCTTCACCGCGGCCTTGCTCGACGCCAAGCGTCGCGGCGAGCCCGGCGCGCCGGAGATTCCCGTGCGCGTGGTGGAACTCGGATCGCGGTTCGCCGTGGGCCCGTTCGACATCGAGCTGGTGTCGGTCGCCCATTCGATCCCGGAATCGAATGCGCTGATCATCCGCACCCCACTCGGCACGGTGCTCCATACCGGAGACTGGAAGATCGATCCGACCCCGGTCATCGAGCCGCCGACCGACGAGGCCAAGCTCAGGGCCGTCGGCGAGGAAGGCGTGCTGGCGCTCGTCGGGGATTCGACCAATGCCGTCCGCGACGGGCGCTCGCCCTCGGAGCGTGACGTGGCGAAAACGTTGGCCGAGCTGGTCCGCACCGCCGCTGGCAGGGTCGCGCTCACGACCTTCGCGTCGAACGTCGCGAGGATCCGCTCGGCCGCCGAAGCGGCAGCCGCGGCCGGCCGGGAAGTCGTCGTGGTCGGGCGTGCGATGGAGCGCGTCGTCCAGGTGGCGCGCGAGACCGGCTATCTCGAAGGCATCGCCGCGTTCCGCGGCATCGAGGTGTACCGACAGCTGCCGCCCGACAAGGTGGTTGCGCTGTGCACCGGTAGCCAGGGCGAGCCGCGCGCGGCGCTGGCGCGCATTGCCGAGGAGTCGCATCCGGAAATCACCTTCACCCGGGGCGACCGCGTGATCTTTTCGTCGCGGACCATCCCTGGCAACGAGAAGCCGGTGAACCGCATCATCAACGGCCTGGTGCGGCAAGGCATCGAAGTCGTGACCGATCGCAGCGAGCTCGTCCACGTCTCCGGCCATCCGCGACGGGCGGAGCTGGAGGACATGTACCGCTGGGTGCGGCCGCAAATCGCGATTCCCGTCCACGGCGAGGCCTTGCACCTGCACGAGCACGCGAAACTCGCCCGCCGGCTGGGCGTGAAGCAAGTGATCGAATGCCAGGACGGCGACCTGGTCCGGCTCGCGCCGGGGCGGGCGGGAATCATCGACGAGGTGCCCTCCGCGCGGATTTACAAGGACGGCCGCGTGCTGGTCGAGGCCGAGGCGCGCACCGTACCCGAACGGCGGCGGCTCGCTTTTGCCGGCGTGATCTCGGTTGCGCTCGTCGTCACCGCGCAAGGGGAACTCGCCGCCGAGCCCGAGCTGCGGCTCACGGGAATTCCCGAGCGCAACGGCGACGGCGAGCCGATGGCGGAGCTCGCCTATGCAGCCCTCATGGATACGTTCAAGTCGCTGCCGCGGCCGCATCGGCGCGATCCCGACGCCCTGGCGCAATCGCTCGGCCGTGCCGTGCGCGCCGCGCTTGCGGCCCACTGGGACAAGAAGCCGACGTGCCACGTCCACGTCTTGACGGTATAAGCGGGCGCCTGCGGCGAAATTCGACAAGGAAGATTGCGAATGATCGGACGCCTCAACCACGTGGCCATTGCAGTTCGCAATCTCGCCCAAGCCGCGAAAGTCTATCGGGACACGCTGGGTGCCCGCGTGTCCGAAGTGGTTCCGCAACCCGAGCATGGCGTCTCCACGGTGTTCATCACCCTGCCCAACGCCAAGATCGAGCTGCTCGAGCCGCTGGGAGCCGGATCGCCGATCGAAAAATTCCTGGAGCGCAATCCCGACGGCGGCATCCACCATCTGTGCTACGAGGTCGACGACATCCTCGCCGCGCGCGAGCGGCTCAAGGCGAGCGGAGCGCGGGTCCTGGGCGACGGCGAGCCGAAGATCGGCGCCCACGGCAAGCCGGTGCTGTTCCTGCATCCGAAGGATTTTTGCGGGACCTTGGTCGAGATCGAGCAGGCCTGATCTATGTCGCTGACGACGTCGCTCGCCATCTATTTCATCATCTGGTGGACGGTGCTGTTCGCCGTGCTGCCGTGGGGCATACGCTCGCAGCTCGAAAGCGGTGAAGTGGTGCCCGGGAGCGACCCGGGCGCCCCCGCGCTGCCGAAGCTGCGCAGCAAGCTGATCTGGACCACGGTGGTGGCGACGATCACCTTCGCGGTCATCTACGCCGTGTACGTCTATCGGCTGATCGCACTCGACGATCTTGCGACCTGGTTCGGGATCCCGAAGTGAATGCGGAGGCGCTTAGCCGCGCGGCTTGGTCACCAGTTGCGTCTGCGTCACCACCGCGGCCAGCCGGCCGTCGCCCCGCGTGATCCGGGTCTGCCAGACCATCGTGGTCTTTCCGCGGTGAAGGGGCGTGCATTCCGCCCGCGCTACGTCGCCCGCCGGGATCGCGGTGAAAAAATTGGTCTTGCTCTCGATCGTGGTCGTCCAGGTGCCCTCGGGCAAATTCTGGACCGTGGCAATCGCGCCCAAAGTATCGGCGAACGCCATCAAGGCACCGCCGTGCAGCACCGCCGGCCGGGTGCACAGGTCCTCGCGCACCTTGAGCTCGGCTTCGACCCGCTCAGGGCTCACGGTGCGCAGCTCGATGCCGAGCAGCTCGGAAAACGGGAGGGGGTCGATCGCCATGCCGGATTCCCTGTGAACCAAAAAAGAAGAGCAGGGTCAAAGCCCTGCTCGCTGCTCTTAACGTAGCCCTCGGTCCCTGCGTATGGTTTTTGGGTCTTCTCTGCGGGTGGCCGCGGATGATCGCGCCGTCGGGCTTTCCTCCCAAGACTTGGACCGCATGGCGGACTGCGGTTCTCACGCCGTCATGCCCGTGCCCTGCGCGATTTCGAGCCTAGCCGATCTCAGGTACTTTGATCAAGCAGAACACGACGACAAAGGCTGCGAATCCGGCCGGGATGACGGTGCCATGCTCCTCTAGGTCGGCGACAGTGCCATGACAGGGGCGAAACCCGGCAGCCGACGCATTGACGCCTTTGTGTTTTCGGCAATGATCCGGTTTCACTCCGCCGTCCCGCCCACCCTCCGGAATTACCCCCGCCCATGCGTCTCTCCCGGTATTTCCTGCCGATCCTGCGCGAAACCCCGAAGGAAGCCGAGATCGTCTCGCATCGGCTCATGCTGCGGGCGGGCATGATCCGCCAGGAGGCGGCCGGCATCTATGCCTTCCTGCCTCTGGGTTACCGGGTGCTGCGCAAGGTCTGCCGCATCGTCCGCGAGGAGCAGGACCGCGCCGGCGCGATCGAAATGCTGATGCCTACCCTGCAGCCGGCCGAGCTGTGGCGCGAGAGCGGGCGCTACGAGGACTACGGCAAGGAAATGCTGCGCATCAAGGATCGGCACGGGCGCGATCTCCTCTATGGACCCACCAACGAGGAGATGATCACCGAGATTTTTCGCGCCTATGTGCGTTCGTACAAGGATTTGCCGTTGAACCTCTACCACATCCAATGGAAATTCCGGGACGAGGTGCGGCCGCGGTTCGGCACCATGCGCTCGCGCGAGTTCCTCATGAAGGACGCCTATTCCTTCGACCTCGACCAGGCCGGTGCCCGGCACTCCTACAACCGGATGTTCGTCGCCTATCTGCGGACCTTCGCGCGCATGGGCCTCAAGGCGATCCCGATGGTTGCCGAAACCGGACCGATCGGCGGCAATCTCAGCCACGAATTCACGATTTTGGCCTCGACCGGCGAGAGCGAGGTCTATTGCCATCGCGATTACCTCGATTTCGAAGTGCCGGGCGAGGGCGTCGATTTCGAGGCCCGCGAGGGACTGCAGGCGATCGTGGATCGATGGACGTCGCTCTACGCGGCGACCTCGGACAAGCACGATCCGGCCGCATTCGAGGCGATCCCCGCGCCGCACCGGGTTCAGGCGCGCGGGATCGAGGTCGGACACATCTTCTATTTCGGAACGAAATATTCGGAGCCGATGAAGGCGCTGGTGACCGGCCCGGACGGCGCCGAGCGTACGGTCCATATGGGATCCTACGGCATCGGACCGAGTCGTCTCGTCGCCGCCATCATCGAGGCTTGCCACGACGAGGCGGGGATCCAATGGCCCGAGCCGGTCGCGCCGTTCCGGGCGATCGTGCTCAACCTCAAGCAGGGCGACGGCGCGACCGATGCGGCCTCGGAGCATCTCTACCGCGCGCTAACCGCGCGGGGCCTCGACGTGCTCTACCACGACCTCGACGAGCGGCCCGGGTCGAAGTTCGCCACCGCCGACCTGATCGGTATCCCGTGGCAGATCCTGGTGGGCCCCAAGGGGCTCGCCGCGGGCAAGATCGAACTCAAGCGACGCGCCGACGGCGCGCGCGAGCTGCTTGCGCCGGATGCGGCAATCGACCGGCTTGCGGCATAAAGCTGTTCGCTTCCTCGATTTCACCGTCTTTGGCGCTAGCGTAGCGGCCGGAATCGGATGAAATCGGTGAGGCGAGGACAGGATTCATGAATGAGCCGATCGCAACCCGGCCCTTTGCCGCGTTCGAGTGGATGCTGTCGCTGCGCTATCTGCGCGCCCGCCGCAAAGAGGGCTTCATCTCGGTCATCGCCGGCTTCTCGTTCCTCGGCATCCTGCTCGGGGTGGCCACGCTGATCATCGTCATGGCGGTGATGAACGGGTTCCGCAAGGAACTGCTCGAGAAGATCCTCGGGCTCAACGGCCACCTGCTGGTCCAGCCGCTGGATTCACCGCTCACCGACTGGGAGCAGGTCGCAGCGCGGATCGCCGGCGTCGCCGGAGTGCGGCTGGCGGCGCCCATCGTCGAAGGCCAGGCTCTCGCCTCCTCCCCGTTCAATGCTTCCGGGGTGCTGGTGCGCGGCATCCGGGCCGCCGATCTGATGCAGCTCCCCTCGATCGCCAACAACATCCGCCAGGGCACGCTCGACGGATTCGATCAAGGCCAGGGCCTGGTCATCGGCAAGCGACTGGCCGATCAGCTCTCGGCCCACGTCGGAGATTCCCTGACGCTCGTCGCGCCCCGCGGCGCGGTCACCGCCATGGGCACCACGCCCAGGATCAAGACTTACAAGATCGCCGCCGTGTTCGAGATCGGCATGTCGGAATACGACGCCGCATTCGTGTTCATGCCGATGCCGGAGGCGCAGGCCTATTTCAACCGCGCCAGCGACGTCACCGCGATCGAGGTCTACACCAACGATCCGGACGACATCGATGCGTTGCGCGGCCGCATCACCGAAGCCGCCGGCCGGCCGATCTTCATGATCGACTGGCGGCAGCGCAATGCCACCTTCTTCAACGCGCTCCAGGTCGAGCGCAACGTGATGTTTCTGATCCTGATGCTGATCGTGCTGGTCGCAGCGCTCAACATCGTCTCCGGCCTAATCATGCTGGTGAAGGACAAGAGCGGCGACATCGCCATCCTGCGCACCATGGGCGCGACCCAGGGCGCGGTCATGCGGGTGTTCCTCATCACCGGAGCCTCGATCGGGGTGATCGGCACCTTCACGGGGTTCATCGTCGGCACCCTGGTCTGCCTCAACGTCGAGTCGATCCGGCAATTCCTGTCCTGGCTGACCAGCACCGAGCTGTTCTCTCCCGAGCTCTATTTCCTGTCGCGTCTGCCCGCCGAGATGGATGTCGGGGAGACGCTTGCGGTTCTCTTCATGGCGCTGGTGCTGTCGCTGCTCGCGACGCTCTACCCGTCCTGGCGTGCGGCGCGCCTCGATCCGGTCGAGGCCCTGCGTTACGAATGAGTGCCATGCCCGACAAGGACCCGGTGCTGTTCCTGGAGGCGATCGAGCGCCGGTACCGGCAGGGTGAATCGATCCTGGAGATTCTCAGCGGCGCGGAGCTGGCGGTCTGGCCCGGGCAGTCGGTGGCGCTGATCGGCCCGTCGGGCGCCGGCAAGTCGACGTTGTTGCATATCGCCGGCCTGCTCGAGCATCCCGACGCCGGCGAGGTCTATGTGGACGGCGTTCCGACCTCGAGTCTATCCGACGGCGAGCGCACGAAAATCCGCCGCACCGAGATCGGCTTCGTCTACCAGTTCCATCATCTCTTGCCGGAGTTTTCGGCGCTGGAGAACGTCATGCTGCCGCAGATGATCCGCGGGCTGTCGCGGCAGGAGGCGCGACGGCGCTCGGCCGAGCTGCTGACCTATCTCGGGCTGAAAGAGCGGGTGCAGCACCGTCCGGCGGAGCTTTCCGGAGGCGAGCAGCAGCGCGTCGCCATCGCCCGCGCGGTCGCCAATGCGCCGCGCGTGCTGCTCGCGGACGAGCCGACCGGGAACCTCGATCCGCGGACCTCCGAGCATGTGTTCGGGACCTTGGGTCAATTGGTCCGGGCGTCGCGGCTGGCCGCGATCATTGCCACCCACAACATGGATCTGGCTCAGCGCATGGATCGCCGGGTTACGATCCGGGAGGGGCAGCTGGTCGAGCTGGCCTGACCGCCGCCGCGGAGCCCGCACAACGAATCGGCCGCCAATGCCAGGCGAAAACCCGGAAAAATGCACAAAACCGGAGGTAAGTTTGTAAAAATAACGATGGCGACCAACGGCTTAAGCCATTTCAATTCGCGGAAATACATCATGTGATTGCAATAAATCAAATTGCAACGAAAATGATCGGCGCGAGGCGCCCCGGTGTCCGCGAATCCCGTCGGAGTGAGCGGCCCCGCGCGCACGTTCCGCCCGCTAGAGCATGATCCCGAAAAGTGGATACCGGTTTTCGGAAAAGATCATGCTCCAACAATAAGCTAGAGCGGGACGACGATTCGAAGAAAAGTCATCCCGCTCTAAGGGCAAATCATCCGCGGGAACTTTCGGAGGACTTCCGCGTTCCGCCGACACGTGTCAAGCGTGATTTGCCGGGCGCGCTCCCCACTTCCTTGCATTTCGCCAGACAGCCCGGCCGACACGTAGCCCCAACTCGGCAACGGGGTGCGCAGTTGGGGCGGGGGTGGGCGCGTGCGGCCGATCGCGACGAGGATGGCGCCGCTCAGCCGCCCTGCGGCGCTAGCCGTCGGCCTTGCCGCCGTCGAGAACGGCGCGCCCTCGGGCCGTCAGGCTCACGGTCTTGTCCTTGTCGAAGCGGACGAGCCGGGCAACGACACAGTCCTCCCAGACCGACGTGCGCGGGCAGCTGCGCCATGCCTCCATCACGTCGGCACGGGTGCGGGGGCGATCCGCCACCCAGCGCAGGAACTGCAGCGTGAGCAAGCTCGCCGATTGCGTCATCGCGCACTCGTCCAGCTCAGATCTGCTGAATTGTAGCACAAGCGGCCATTCCCGGCGCCCTTTGTAGCCCGGATGGAGCGCAGCGCAATCCGGGGGGCAGCCGCTCCCGCATTTCGCTGCGCTTCATGCGGGCTACGGAAAGCACTTCACGCCGCCAGTATGTAGCCTCTTACGGAACGCCGAGCCCTGTTCCAATTCCGCGACGATCGGTGCCATATTCGGCCCATGGCACAAGGGCAGGCCGTGCTGATCATCACCGAGCCGCTCGGTGGCGGCGAGCCGCAGTACACGCTGTGCTACGTCGCGGAGGAAGATGCCGCAAAGGCCGAGCATATCGTGGCCTCGCTCGCGGCCCCGAACGAGAAGGTGAAGACGCTCGGCCCGGTCCCGGAAGCCGCGATCCAGGCCTTCGGGCTGAGGCGGGGCGAGTTTCGCCACGCTTGAAGCCGACAGCCAGGCGATCCGTAGTCCGGACGGACCCGGGCGAGCGAAGCGAGACCGGGGAAATCCGGGGCGGCTTTCTCGGATTGCGCGGCACTCCGTGCCGCTCCATCCGGGCTACGAAATGGCCCGCGTCGGTCGGCGCGATCAACGGATCGCTCGGGCTTGTGGTCGCCGCCGGAGGGCGCATATCTGGGGGGATGGCGAAAAAATATCCCAAGCCGATTTTCAAGCCGCGAGAACTCAAAAAGCGCGAGGCGAGCGAGTGGTATGTCGAGGCCGAGTGGTCCGACGGCACCCTTGAACCCATCGGTTCCTTCCCGTCGGATTCCGACGCGAAGGACTGGATAGCCTCCAAGTCCAACGGATGGTGGGAGAAGCGTAGTACCTAGTCCCGGCCGAAACCGTCGCAGGCGCCGTGGGGGCGCCGGCTCGCTTTCACTCGCGCGCCGCGGCGGAAAGCGGTTCCGGCGATCGAAAATCCACAGCGCTTGTCGATCGAATCGCCCGCGCCATGGGCTCGATCCGGCAGACTTTCGTACCTTTGCGGGCCGCGGTTTCGAGCTACGAAAATCGGTTAAGCTTCGATTAAGCATCGCAAGCGGGGCAGCGATATTTTCGAAAAGAGGACCTACCGTTTCGGCTTGACTCTCGGAACAAAAACGGAACAATGTTCGTTGTCTGTTCTCGGGAGGATTCGATGGTACGGGCCGTCGTGGAAGAGGCCGCTGCGCTTGCGTCGCTTGCGCTGTTCGTCGGCATGATTGCCATTTGGGCACAATTTATCGCCGCCTTGTGAGCCTTTATCGCGTTCGTGCGCCGGTCGAGCTTCGGCGGATCGGGCCCGGCGCTACCCGTGCTCGCGCGGGCTTTGGGAAAACTGTGCATAGCGGTACGGCGTAGGCCTGGATGGTGGACACCGGCGACGGTGATCGCCACCTTTCGCGGCCACCTTGGCGGCTTTCAGGGAATCGCGACGTGACCGGCCCCGGCTTCGTGCATCTGCATGTGCACTCTTCCTACTCGCTGCTCGAAGGCGCGATGACGATCGCCAAGCTCGCGGAGCTTGCCAAAGCCGATCGACAGCCCGCGCTGGCGCTCACCGACAGCGACAACATGTTCGGAGCGTTGGAATTTTCCGACAAACTGGCTGCCGCGGGGATTCAGCCGATCATCGGCTGCGCGCTTGCGGTGGATTTCGGCGATTTCGACGCCGGGCCGCGTAGCCTCGGCGCGGCCGAGCTGCCGCGGATCCTGCTTCTGGCCGCTCGCGAGGAGGGCTACCTGCGCCTGATGCGGCTCGTCTCGCGGGCATACCTCGGCACGCCTGCCGGCGCGCGCCCGCATCTCGAGCTTGCCGCGCTCAAGGGGGAGACGCACGGCTTGCTGGCGCTCACCGGCGGCCCGTCCGGTCCGCTCGACCGGGCCATCGCCGCGGGCCAGGGCGAGCTTGCCGCGGCGCGGCTGCAAACGCTCCTCGCGTTGTTCGGGGACGGCCTCTACGTCGAGCTGCAGCGCCATGGCACCGAAGCCGAGCGGCATGCCGAACCGCTCCTGATCGAGCTCGCCTACGGGAACAGCGTTCCTCTGGTCGCCACGAACGAGCCGTTCTTCGCCAAGCGGGAGGATTACGAGGCTCACGATGCGCTGATCTGCATCGCGGAGGGCCGGCTGCTCGCCGACAATGACCGCCGGCAGCTCACCGCCGAGCATTATTTCAAGTCGCGGGCCGAGATGGCGGCACTGTTCGCGGATCTGCCCGAAGCGCTCGCCTCGACCATCGAGGTGGCGCAGCGCTGCGCCTTCCGCCCGCGTGTGCGCAAACCGATCCTGCCGCGGTTCTCGCTCGGCAGTGCGCCGGTCGACGAAGCGGCCGAACTCGTCCGGCGCGCCCGTGCCGGGCTCGACGATCGCATCGCCACGCATGGGGTCGCGCCGGCGCACTCGATCCAGGAATACAAGGAGCGCCTGGAGTTCGAGCTCGGCGTGATCGAGGGGATGAAATACCCCGGATATTTCCTGATCGTCGCCGATTTCATCCAATGGGCCAAAGGGAAGGGCATTCCGGTCGGTCCGGGGCGCGGCTCAGGCGCCGGCTCGCTCGTCGCCTACGCGCTCACCATCACCGATCTCGATCCGATCCGGTTCGGCCTCTTGTTCGAGCGCTTCCTCAATCCGGAGCGGGTATCGATGCCGGATTTCGACATCGATTTCTGCCAGGATCGCCGCGACGAGGTGATCGGCTACGTCGAGCAGCGCTACGGTCGCAATCAGGTAGCCCAGATCATCACCTTCGGCACGCTGCAGGCGCGCGGGGTCCTGCGCGACGTCGGCCGGGTGCTCGAAATGCCCTACGGCCAGGTCGACAAGCTCTGCAAGCTGGTGCCGCAGAACCCGACCAATCCGGTACCGCTGGCGCGCGCCATCGCCGAGGAGCCGCGGCTGCAGGCGGCCCGCGACAGCGAGCCGGTCGTCAAGCGCGCGTTCGACATCGCGCAGAAGCTTGAAGGCCTGCATCGCCACGCTTCGACGCACGCGGCCGGCATCGTCATTGCCGACCGGCCGCTCACGGAATTGGTGCCGCTCTACCGCGATCCGAAATCGGATCTGCCGGTCACCCAGTTCAACATGAAATGGGTCGAGCAGGCGGGGCTCGTGAAATTCGATTTCCTCGGCCTCACGACGCTCACCGTGCTCGACGCCGCCGTGAAGCTCGTGCGCAGGCGCGGCATCGAAGTCGATCTCTCGCGCATCCAGCTCGACGATCGGAGGACCTACGAGGCGCTGGCGCGCGGCGAGACCGTCGGGGTGTTCCAGGTGGAAAGCCAGGGCATGCGCCGGGCGCTGGTGGACATGCGGCCCGACCGGTTCGAGGACCTGATCGTGCTGGTCGCGCTCTATCGCCCGGGCCCGATGGCGAACATCCCGACCTATTGCGCGCGCAAGCTCGGGCGCGAGAAGACCGAATATCTGCACCCGAAGCTCATGCCGATTCTCGAGGCCACCTACGGCATCATCACCTACCAGGAGCAGGTGATGCAGATCGCCCGCGACCTGGCCGGCTATGCGCTCGGCGAGGCGGATCTCTTGCGCCGCGCGATGGGCAAGAAGATCCGCTCGGAGATGGAGAAGCAGCGCGAGCGCTTCGTTTCGGGCGCGACCGAGCGCGGGCTCAACCGCAGCGACGCCGAAGCGATCTTCGAGGCCTGCGCCAAATTCGCCGACTACGGATTCAACAAGTCGCACTCGGCGCCCTACGCGCTCCTGACCTATCAGACCGCCTACATGAAGGCGAACTATCCCGTCGAGTTCCTCGCGGCGTCGATGACCTACGTCATGGCCAATACCGACAAGCTCGCGGAATTCCGTGCCGAGGCCGAGCGACTGGGCATCAAGCTCGAGCCGCCCTCGATCAACCGCTCGGGCGTGACCTTCGAGGTCGAGGACGGCAGGATCCACTACGCGCTCGCGGCGCTCAAAGGGGTCGGGAATCAAGCCGTCGAGGCGATCGTGGCCGCCCGCGGCTCCCAGGCGTTCCGCGATCTCGCCGACTTTGCCGGCCGCGTCAGCCCCCGCGCGATCAACAAGCGAATGATCGAGAGCCTGGCTGCCGCGGGTGCGTTCGATGCGTTCGAGCCCAATCGCGCCCGGGTGCATGCGGGCGCCGATCTCATTCTCGCCGAGTGCCACCGCCGGCACGAAGCCGCAATCATGGGCCAAAGCGAACTGTTCGGCGGCCCGGGGAACGTGGAAGCGCTGGTATTGCCCGCGGTCGAGCCATGGCTGCCCACCGAGCGATTGCAGAAGGAATATGACGCGATCGGCTTCTTCCTGAGCGGGCATCCGCTCAACGATTACGCCCCGGCACTAGAGCGCCTGCGGGTCCAGTCCTGGGCCGAGTTCTCCCGCGCGGTCAAAGCCGGCGCGAGCGCCGGGCGGCTCGCCGGCACGGTGGTGAGCCGGACCGAGCGCCGGGCCAAGACCACCGGAAACCGTATGGCCATCGTCGGGCTCTCCGACCCGACCGGCCAGTACGAAGCGGTGATCTTCGCCGAAGGGCTGCAGCAATACCGCGACCTGCTGGAGCCGGGCACGGCCGTGCTGCTGCTCGTCGGGGCGGAGGTCCAGGGCGACGATTTGCGCGTTCGCATCCAATCGGTCGAGTCGCTCGACGAGGCGGCGGAGAAGATGCAGCGGGCCTTGCGGGTGTTCGTGCGCTCGGACGCGCCGCTCGAGGGCATCGCGCGGCGGCTCGAGCCCAAGGGCGACGGCGAGGTGAGCATGATCCTGATTCTCGAGGACGGCGCCACCGAAGTCGAAGTGCGCCTGCCGGGCAAGTTCAAGATCTCGCCGCAGATCTGCGGGGCCATCAAGGCGGTCTCGGGCGTGATCGACGTTCAGGCGCTGTGATGGTGGGGATGGCGGATGTGCAGGAACAGCAGGACCCAATGTCCGAGCCGCGGGCGGCCGGTTGACGGATCGGTGCGATCCTCGTCGGTCATTCCCTTGTACGCGATGATGCTGCCAAACGTTGCGGTGTAGATGATTTTGGCGGCGGCAAATACGTACAAATAAAGCTCGGGGATTTCCGTCGTCCCCCCGCTTTCCCATTCCTGCCAGGCGAATTTGACCTCGAGCGCGGTATAGCCCGCGAGAATGACGGCAAGCAGAGCGCACGCCGGCGTGCCGGCGAAATCCTTGATCCCCTTCGTGATCGCCACGAATCCGATGACGACGAGCAGCAGCCCGACGACGAGCTCGCTCTGATGATGCGACAGCCCGAACAGATAGGCGCCCCGCGGACCGGGGATCGTCAATGCCGATTCCACCGCGATCAGCAGCAGCAGGTTCACCCCGATCACCTGCCAGGTCACGACATCCGGCGCCGGGCCGTGCGGCTGTTGGGCATGGAGCATCAAGAGCCCGCCGGCGTAGATCGACAGGAACCCTCCCAATGCCGAAAGCAGCTCGGGCCTCGGCACGTTCGCCGGCAAACCGTAATAGGGCAGCAGCACCGCCCAGTTGCAGGCAAACAGCGCCATCACCGTGAACAATCTCGGGCTCGCGCGCAGGAAGCCGTCGGCCATGCGCGCGGAAAACACCACGCAGAACAAGGTAGCGGACCAGGCAATTGTCGTGGGTGTCATGGACCGGAAGGGCCGCTGCGGGCGAGAGTCTGTGTGCAGGACCTTCTACAGGAAAACCGCGATTCGGTGCCGCTTTCCTCGATTCCGGTCCCCGGCCGGGTCGCTTGCATCCCCCCTCCCGCGCCGCTATATACCCGCCCATCCCACACGCGGACCGAGGCCTTCGGCCATTCCGGTGGTTCCCGCCGATCCCAAGTCGGGGAGGAACTTACGGGTCCGCGGCGGCTCAAACCGGAGAATGCCATGGCGCTGCCCGATTATTCCATGCGCCAGCTGTTGGAGGCTGGCGTCCATTTCGGCCATCAGTCCCACCGCTGGAACCCGAAGATGGCGCAATTCATCTTCGGGACCCGCAACAATATCCACATCATCGACCTCGCCCAAACGGTGCCGATGCTGCACCGCGCGCTCGAGGCGGTCGGCGATACGGTCGCCCGCGGCGGGCGTATCCTGTTCGTCGGGACCAAACGCCAGGCGCAGGACGCGATCGCGGACGCGGCCAAGCGCTCGGCGCAATATTACGTCAACTCCCGCTGGCTCGGCGGCACGCTGACGAATTGGAAGACGATCTCGCATTCGATTCATCGGCTGCGCAAGCTCGACGAGATGCTCGGCTCCGACGCGGCCCAGGTCTACACCAAGAAGGAGCGGCTGACGCTGACCCGCGAGAAGGAAAAGCTCGATCGGGCGCTCGGCGGCATAAGGGACATGGGCGGCTTGCCCGACCTGATGTTCGTGATCGACACCAACAAGGAGGACATCGCGATCAGCGAGGCGCGGCGGCTGGGCATTCCGGTCGCGGCGGTGGTCGATACCAACAGCAACCCCGACGGGATCAACTTTCCGGTGCCGGGCAACGACGACGCGGCCCGGGCGATCCTGCTCTATTGCGATCTGGTGGCCAAGGCCGCGATCGACGGCATCTCGCGGGCGCAAGGGGAGGTCGGCATCGATCTCGGTGCGGCCGAGAAGCCGATCCTGGAAGAGGTGCCCCCGGAGCCCGTCCACGGCGGTTTCCAGCCGTTGTCCGGTCCGCGCGGGGTTGCCGACGACCTCAAGAAGCTCACGGGCGTGTCGCCGCCGATCGAGAAGATGCTCAACGATCTCGGCATCTTCCATTTCTGGCAGATTGCCGAGTTCGGCCCGCAGGACGCCGGCAAGATCGGCGAAGAGGTCGGGTTGCCCGGCAGGGTCGAGGGGTGGATCGCCCAGGCCAAGCAGTTCACGGCCGAGTGATGCCGGCTCCTCCGGTCGTCCGATGGATACGATGATCCGCCCAAGGGAATAGCGATGGCGAACGTCACCCCGCAGATGGTGAAAGAGCTCCGGGACAAGACCGGGGCCGGCATGATGGACTGCAAGGGAGCGCTGACGGAAACCCGCGGCGATATCGAGGCCGCGGTCGATTGGCTGCGCAAGAAGGGATTGGCCAAGGCGGCGAAAAAAGCCGGCCGCGTCGCGGCCGAGGGCCTGGTCGGCGTGGCGCTCGCTGCGAACAAGGGCGTCGTGGTCGAGGTCAACTCCGAGACGGATTTCGTCGCCCGCAACGATCACTTCCAGGGGCTGGTAAAGATGATCGCCCAGGCCGCGCTGAAAACCGGCGCCGATGTCGAGGCGGTCAAGGCGGCCCGCGCCGGCAGCGGCACCATCGGCGAGGCGATCGCCTCCTCCATCGCCACGATCGGCGAGAACCTGACGCTCCGGCGTGCCGCGTCGCTCTCGGTCGATCGCGGGGTGGTGGCAAGCTACGTTCATGGCCCGATTGCCGAAGGCCTCGGCCGGATCGGGGTTCTGGTCGCCTTGCAATCGACCGGCGATGCCCGCGAGCTTGCCGGCTTCGGGCGAAAACTGGCGATGCAGGTGGCCGCGACGAGCCCGCAGGCGCTCGATGTCACGGCCCTCGACCCTGCGGTGATCGCGCGGGAGCGAGCGGTGCTGGCCGAGAAATTCCAAGCCCAGGGCAAGCCGGCAAACGTCATCGAGAAGATCGTCGATTCCGGCCTCAAGACCTTTTACAAGGAGGCCTGTTTGCTCGATCAGGAATATATTCACGACCCCGGCAAGAGCGTGAGCCAGGCACTCAAGGAGGCCGAGGGCAAGATCGGCGCGCCGATCAAGATCGGGGGATTCGTGCGCTACGCGCTGGGCGAGGGCATCGAGAAACCGGCGACTCAGGCCTAGACTGGATATCGCTTCGCACTGCTGAGCGCCACGCGCGTTTCACCCTCCCACCGAACCCGGGTGTTCCCGGGTTCGGCAATATGGCTTGGTCGACATCGGAAACATCCGATGTCGACTGAGGGGGAGGGTCGGCAGCGAGCATGTTGCGAGCTGCCGGGGTGGGGTGACGCAGCTTCACCCCCACCCGGCTCGCGTTCTTCGAACGCTCCATAGCCGATGCTCCGCATCGGCGTTGTTCAAACGGCGGCCGTAGCCGCCTATGCCTCCCCCCTCCAGGGGGAGGTGGGAGAATGCCGCGGACGGGAGCGTTGGCCCATGGGGGAACCGGTCTATCGACGCGTGATCGTCAAGTTGTCCGGCGAGGCCCTCACGGACGGCGAGGGCTTCGGGATTCGACAGGCGACGATCGATCGCGTCGCGGCCGACCTCGTCGCGGCGCGGGCGCTGGGAACCTCGATCGGAGTCGTGGTCGGCGGCGGCAACATGTTCCGCGGCGTCGAGATCGCCGCGAGCGGCGTCCCGCGGGCGACGGGCGACGTTTTGGGCATGCTGGCGACCGTCATGAACGCGCTGGTGCTCGAGGCGGCGATCGAGCGCGCCGGCGCGCCGGCGCGCACGCTCTGCGCGCTGGCGATGCCGGCGGTGTGCGAGACTTATTCGCGCCAGCGCGCGCTGCGGCACCTGGGCAAGATGCGGATCGTGCTGCTCGCCGCGGGGACCGGCAATCCGTTCTTCACGACCGATACGGCTGCGGTGCTCCGCGCCGGCGAACTCGACGGCGAGGCGGTGCTCAAGGCGACCAATGTCGATGGAGTCTACAGCGCCGATCCGAGGAAAGACGCGGGCGCCCGCCGCTTCGAGCGGCTCACGCATCAGGAGGCGATCGAGCGCGACCTCAAAGTGATGGATGCCACGGCATTCGCGCTTGCCCGCGAAAACCGTATCCCTATCATCGTATTCTCCATCCGCGAGCCGGGCGCGATCGCGGCCGTGCTGGCGGGAAAAGGACGCGCAACGCTCGTCGGCTGACCGCCGCGACCTTGGTCTTGCCGGTTCGAGCGTCCGGTTCCGGCAGGGCTGGACCGACCGATTCGAGAGGCAGCAATGGCAACCGCGACACACGATCTCGCCGAGCTCAAACGGCGAATGCAGGGCGCGATCCACGTGCTCAAAGGGGAGCTCGGGGGATTGCGGACCGGCCGCGCCTCGCCGAGCCTGCTCGAACCCGTTCACGTCGAAGCCTACGGCACCCATATGCCGCTCAATCAACTGGCGACGATCAGCGTGCCGGAGCCGCGCCTCCTCACCGTTCAAGTGTGGGACAAATCGATGGTATCCGCGGTAGAGCGCGCCATCATCAATGCCAATCTCGGGCTCAATCCGGCGACCGAAGGCCAAGTGCTGCGCCTTCGCATCCCCGAGCTCAACGAGGAGCGGCGCAAGGAGCTCGTCAAAGTGGCGCACCGATACGCCGAAACCGCACGCGTGGCGGTTCGTCACGTGCGGCGGGATGGCCTCGACATTCTCAAGAAATTGGAAAAAGACCACAAGATCAGCAAGGACGACCATGATCGCGATACCGATCAGGTCCAGAAGGCGACCGATCAGGCCATTGCCGAAATCGACCACGCGCTCGCGGTGAAAGAAAAGGAAATCCTGACCGTCTAGGGAGCAGGGTTGAGGCCCGGAACTTCATGCCCGATACCAAGGCGCCGACTTCTCTGACCGCACGCTTCGGGGCGCCCCGACACGTCGCCATCATCATGGACGGCAACGGCCGCTGGGCCGCGGCGCGCGGGCTGCCCCGCAGCGAGGGGCATCGGCGCGGCGTCGAAGCGCTGCGGCGCACGGTACGGGCCGCCGGCGAGCTCGGCATCCGAATTCTGACGATTTTCTCCTTCAGTTCGGAGAATTGGCTCCGCCCGCCCGCCGAAGTGCGGGAGCTGATGATACTCTTGCGCCGGTTCATCCGGAATGATCTTGCCGAATTGCACAAGAACGATGTGCGCGTGCGGATCATCGGCGAGCGCGACAGCCTCGATCCGGAGATCCGCCACCTCCTGGAGGAAGCCGAAGCGCTCACCGGCGACAATCGCGGCCTCACCCTGGTGGTCGCCTTCAATTACGGCGGCCGCCAGGAGATCGCGCGCGCCGCCCGGCGGATCGCGGAGGAAGTCGCCCGCGGCCAGCGAGTGCCCGAAGAGGTCACGGCGGAGCTCATTGCCGGCTATCTCGATGCGCCCGACCTGCCCGATCCCGATCTCGTCATCCGCACGAGCGGGGAGCAACGGCTATCCAATTTCCTGTTGTGGCAGGCCGCCTATAGTGAATTCGTCTTTCTCCCGATCTATTGGCCGGATTTCGACGGCGCGGCGCTCGAGCACGCGATCGCAGAATATCGACGACGCGAACGCAGGTTCGGCGGGCTCATCGCGCGGACCGGGTCCTGAGCCGTGGCCCGAGCCGAGAACGGTAGCCGGCAACCGAGCGCCTGGCGCCGAACCGGGATCGGCGGATGCGAGCTTTGCCTGCGCGTCGGCTCCGCCCTCGTCCTGGTGCCGCTAGCGGTCGGCTCGGCCTATCTCGGAGGTCCGTTCTTTCTGGCCGTATGGGCGCTGGCGGCAGCGATTGTCCTGTGGGAGTGGACCGCGATCGTGGGCGAGCCCGGGCGAGCGCCCGTTCTCGCCGCCGGTGCCGCCGCTTTCTCGGGCGCGGCGGTCCTTTTCGGACTAAGCTCGCCGGGCGCGGCTCTCGCCGTCCTCGCGCTCGGCGCGATTGCGGGTGCGGGCCTTGCCGGGAACGGAAGGCGAGCCTGGATTCTGGCGGGCGGCATCTATGCCGGCGCCATGCTGGCGGCACCCGCCATGCTGCGCGGCGATGCGGAACTCGGCCTGTTGGCGGTATTGTTGCTTTTCGCGGTGGTCTGGACAACGGACATCATGGCGTATTTCGTAGGGCATGCGCTTGCGGGGCCGAAGCTGTGGCCGGCGGTCAGCCCGAAAAAAACCTGGTCTGGGGCCGTTGGCGGTGCCGCGGCGGCTACCGTCGTGGGTTCCGGCCTCTCGGGGCTGGCCGGTCTCGACCACCTTGCGGCGCTGGCGTTTGTGTGCGCGGCGCTGTCATTGGCCGCGCAGGCGGGAGATCTGCTGGAATCGGCGCTCAAGCGCCGTTTCGGGGCCAAGAACGCCAGTGGACTCATTCCCGGTCACGGCGGCCTCATGGATCGGCTCGATGGGTTCGTGGCCGCCGCATTGGTCGCAACATTGCTGGGCCTCGTGCGCGGCGGCTTCGATGCTCCCGCGCGCGGATTGCTGATTTGGTGAGGCGATGGTCGAGTCTGTCCCGCGTGCCCGCACCGCGCCCGTTGCCAGGGCCGTTCCCCGCAGCGTGACGATTCTCGGCGCCACCGGATCCATCGGCGCGAGTACGATCGATCTCCTCAAGCGGAACCTCTCACGCTACCGGGTCGAGGCGGTCAGCGCCAATCGCAATGGACAGGCCTTGGCTCGGATCGCGCGCGAGCTCGATGCGCGGTTCGCGGCCGTGGCCGACGAGGGTGCCTACCGGGATCTCAAGGAGGATCTTGCGGGGAGCGGCATCGAGGCCGCGGCGGGCCCGGGGGCCATGATCGAGGCGGCCCGACGCCCGGCCGATTGGGTCATGGCGGCCATCGCCGGCGCCACCGGGCTCGAGCCGACGCTCGCCGCGGTCGAGCGAGGCGGAACGGTTGCGCTCGCCAACAAGGAATGCCTCGTCTGCGCCGGTGCCTTGTTCATGCGCCGGGCCGCGCAGAAGGGTACCAAGGTGCTCCCGGTCGATTCCGAGCACAATGCGCTGTTCCAGGCGCTGGGCGCAGGCCGGCGCGAGGATGTGGTTCGGCTGGTGCTCACTGCCTCGGGCGGACCGTTCCGCACCTGGTCGATCGACGCCATCCGCGCGGCCACGCCCGCACAGGCACTCAAACATCCAAATTGGTCGATGGGACCCAAGGTCACCATCGATTCCGCCACGTTGATGAACAAGGGCCTCGAGCTCATCGAGGCACACCATTTGTTCGCCATGGAACCGGCCGGCATCGATGTCGTGGTGCATCCGCAATCGGTCGTTCACGGGCTGGTCGAGTTTCGGGACGGTTCGGTCGTTGCCCAGCTCGGTCCGCCGGACATGCGGATCCCGATCGCTCATTGCTTGGCCTGGCCGACGCGCATCGAGGGACCCGGGCCGCGGCTCGATCTCGCGAGGATCGCCACATTGACCTTCGAGGCCCCGGATGTTCAGCGATTTCCGGCGCTGGCCCTCGCGCGGCGCGCGCTGGAGGCGGGCAACGGCGCGCCGACCGCGCTCAATGCGGCCAACGAGGTCGCGGTCGCCGAATTCATCGCCGAGCGGCTGGCGTTTCCCGGCATCCCGGCCCTGGTCGAAGCCACCTTGGAGGCGGCGGACCGGGAGGGTGCCTTGCACGAGCCCGCGAGCGTCGAAGACGCGCTCGCAATTGACCATATCGCAAGATCTCTGGCCCGGAACCTCTTGCCCGAAATTGCCGCAAAGGCAATGTAGAGATTCGCCGCGCGCCAGGGCCGCGGCCCTACGGACGAGGATAGGATGCATGTTCTCGCGAGCGTTGGTGGGTGGAGCGACTGGGTGTACTACCTGGTTGTCCCCTTCCTATTCGTTCTGACGATCGTCGTTTTCTTTCACGAGCTCGGCCATTTCCTGGTCGCGCGATGGTGCGGCATTCGGGTCCAGGTGTTTTCGATCGGGTTCGGGCGCGAGCTCCTCGGCTTCAGCGACCGGCACGGCACCCGCTGGAAACTCGCAGCCATCCCACTGGGCGGGTATGTGAAATTCTTCGGCGACGAAAACGCGGCCAGCATGCCCGACCGGCAGGCGGTCGCGAATTTCAGCGAGGCGGAACGGCGCGACTGCTTCTATTACAAGCCGGTTTGGCAGCGCGCCGCCGTGGTAGCCGCGGGCCCGATCGCGAATTTTCTGCTCGCGATCATCATCTTTGCCGGACTGGCCATGTGGTACGGCAAGCAGGGGACGGTGCCTCGGGTCGACGAAGTGGTGCCGAACAGCGCCGCCGCCGCCGCCGGTTTCAAGCCCGGCGATCTCGTCGTCTCCATCAACGGCAAGCCGATCGAAACCTTTTCCGATATGCAGCGGATGGTGTCGACGAGCGCCGGCCGGTCGCTCGATTTCGAGATCGAGCGAGGCGGCAAGCGGATCGAGCTGCGCCCGATGCTGTCGGAGGAAAAGAGCCTGTTCGGCGGCGTGTGCCAGATCGGCGTGCTCGGCGTGAAGGGCATTCCGTCTTCCGGCGATGTCAAGGTTCACAAAGTCGGGCCGCCGGCGGCGCTCGAACTGGGCTTCCAGGAGAGCTGGACCATCATCGACGGAACGTTCAAGTACCTGTGCCGCATGGTCACCGGGCTCGAGTCGGCCGATCAGCTCGGGGGGCCCATCGGCATTGCCGTGATGTCGAGCGAGGCTGCAAGGCTCGGATTCGGCGTCCTGATGCGGTGGGCCGCGGCCATCTCGGTCTCGATCGGCCTGCTGAACCTGTTCCCGATCCCGCTGCTCGACGGCGGTCACCTTCTGTTCTATGGTTTCGAGGCCCTTCGCGGCCGGCCGCTGTCCGATCGCGCCCAAGAGGTCGGGTTCCGCATCGGCTTCGCCATCGTCGTCATGCTGATGGTCTTCGCGACCTACAAGGACATAGGTCGGATCGTTCACAAATTCTTGTCATAATGGCGTGGCAAGCCTGCAACGCCTTGAACGCAAAAGGTGATCCGGCCGGCGAGAATGGTTGCAGCGCGGGGAAAAGGCTGTACAAGCCGGGGGGCAGAATCCGCGGATCCCCCGGCGGGCCGACCGAAAACAAAGTGGGGCGCGTACCGTATGAAACCTTGGGTCGGGATGCTTCGAGGACTGGCTCTCGTCTGCGTCGTCCTCGGCGGAACCGTGCTGGGTTCGGCGGCAGTTTCCGTGTTCGCGGCCCGCACCGCGGCCGCGCAAACGGTGTCGTCCATCGTGGTGGAGGGCAATCGGCGGGTCGAGGCGGACACGATCCGCTCGTATTTTCGTGCGGGTCCCGGCGGGCGCCTCGACGCAGCCGCCATCGATGACGGCCTCAAGGCGCTCTACGCCACCGGCCTGTTTCAGGACATAAGGCTCGACCAGACCGGCGGGCGCCTGGTGGTGAGCGTGGTCGAAGCCCCGGTCATCAACCGGGTAGCCTTCGAGGGCAACAAGCGCGTCAAGGACGACCAGCTGACCGCCGAAGTGCAATCCAAGCCGCGCGGAACGCTGTCGCGGCCGATGGTGCAGTCCGACGTGCAGCGCATCGTCGACGTCTACCACCATTCCGGACGCTTCGACGTGCGCGTCGAGCCGAAGATCATCGAGCTGCCGAACAATCGCGTCGATCTCGTGTTCGAGATCACCGAGGGCCAGAAGACCGCGGTCCGCCAGATCATCTTCGTCGGCAACCGCACCTTCGGCAAGACCCGGCTCAAGGACGTGATCAAGACCACCGAGAGCGGGCTGCTCAGCTTTCTCAAGAGCACCGACATCTACGATGCGGATCGCGTCGAAGCGGATCGCGACCTGTTGCGCCGCTTCTATCTGAGCAAGGGCTTCGCCGACGTGCAGGTCGTCTCCGCGGTTTCGGAGTACGATCCGACCCGAAGAGGCTTCGTCATCACCTTCACGATCGAGGAAGGCGACCTCTACCATTTCGGCACCGTCGACATCCTCTCGAACGTGCGCGACGTGAGTGCCGCCAGCCTGCGCGCGGTGCTCAAAGCCAGAGCCGGCGGCGTGTACAACGTCGAAGCGGTCGAGAAGACCAGCGAGAACATGACGATCGAGATGTCGAAGCGCGGCTACGCCTTCGCCCAGGTGCGCCCGCGCGGCGACCGGGATCCCGCGACGCATCTCATCAACGTGACGTTCGTGGTCGATGAGGGGGCGCGCGCGTACATCGAGCGCATCAACATCCGCGGCAACAGCCGGACGCGCGACTACGTCATCCGCCGCGAGTTCGAGATCGCCGAAGGCGACGCCTACAACAAGGTGCTGGTCGATCGCGCCGAACGGCGGCTGAAGGGTCTCGGGTATTTCAAGAGCGTGAAGCTCGCCAACGAGCCCGGATCGGCGCCCGACCGCGTGGTCATCAACGTCGAGGTCGAGGAGCAGGCGACCGGAGAGTTCTCCGTGTCGGGCGGGTATTCGACCGCACAAGGCTGGCTCGCCGAGGTCAGCGTCGGCGAACGCAATCTGCTCGGGCAAGGCCAATACGCCAAGGCGGCGGCGACGGTAGGCCAGTATTCGCGGGGCTTCTCGGTGTCCTATGCCGAGCCGTATTTCCTCGGCTACCGGCTCAGCGCCGGCATCGACCTCTTCGCCCAGCAGAACTTGAAGAGCCCGTATCAATCCTACGGCAGCGAGACCTATGGGACCGGGCTCCGTCTTGGATCGGCGCTCCGGGAAGATCTAGCGCTGCAGCTGCGCTACAACATTTACCACCAGAAGATCACGATCGATCCGCGTCTGACGGATTGCGATACGCTCACGCCGCCGACCACTGCGGCGGCCATTCAAGCCTTCCTTGCAACCTGCGAGGCCAACGGCGAAATCTCCAGCGCCATCAAGCAGCAGCTGCTCAGCGGGCCGGTGTGGGTGTCGCAGGTCGGCTATACGCTGAGCTACAACACGCTCGACAACATTCGCAACCCGACCAGCGGTTTGGTGACCGAGATCAAGCAGGATCTGGCCGGCGTCGGCGGCGACGTGAAATTCCTCAAGACCGGCGGCGAGGCGCGGTATTATTACAATCTGTTCGGCGACGTGGTGGCGGTGGGCCGCGCCCAGGCGGGGAACGTGACCCCATGGGGCGGGCAACAGGTGCGCATCTTCGACTCGTATTTCGGCGGGCCATGGCTCGTCCGCGGCTTTGCGCCCAACGGGTTCGGGCCGCGCGATCTGACCGTAGGGACCACCAATGACAACGTCGGCGGCAAGTATTTCTGGGGCGCCAGCCTGGAGGTGCAATCGCCGATCCCGAACTTGCCCAAGGATATCGGCCTGAAGGCCGCTTTGTTCGCCGACGTCGGCAATGTGTGGGATTACGGCGGTCCGAAGGCCTTCACGCCGCCGATCTTCCCGAACACGCTGTGCGGACACGGCGGGAACCCCAGCGACTGCACCGGGCCTGCCGAGTCGATGACGCCGCGCTCCTCGGTCGGCGTCGGCCTGATCTGGGACTCGCCGTTCGGCCCGCTCCGCATCGATTACGCCGTTGCCCTGACCAAGGAAAAATACGACGTGATCCAGGCGTTCCGCTTCGGCGGCGGGACGAAATTCTGAGCTGCGCGAGCCCGGCCAAGGGGCGGGGCGCATGAGCGATCCGCTGTTCTTCCGGCCTGCATCCGGCCTCACCCTGCGGGAGATCGCGGAGCTCACCGGGGCTTCGCCCCGGCCCGGCGCGCCGCTCGAGCGCCGCGTCAGGGACGTCGCGCCGCTCGATCGGGCCGGACCCGCCGATCTCACCTTCCTCGACGGTCCCCGCTATGCCGACCAGCTCGGCTCGACCCATGCCGGCATCTGCCTCGTATCGGAACGCTTCGCCGACCGCGCTCCGCCGCAGGTCGCCGTGCTGATCGCGCCGCAGCCGTATCGGGCTTTCGTCGAGGCAACCCGCGCGCTTTATCCGGACGCGATGCGTCCGTCCTCGCTGTTCGAAGCGCGCGGCGCGGCGCCCGGCGCCCACGTGCATCCCGCGGCGCGGCTCGAGCAGGGAGTGACCGTCGATCCCACGGCCATCGTCGGGCCGCGGGCCGAGATCGGGGCGGGGACCATCCTGCAGGCCGGTGCCGTCGTCGGGCCCGCCGTGCGCATCGGCCGCGACTGCACGATCGGCGCGGGATGCTCGCTCACCCACGCGCTGATCGGTGATCACGTGGTCATTCATCCCGGGTGCCGCATCGGACAGGACGGGTTCGGTTATGTGATGGGTGCGGGCGGCCATCTCAAAGTGCCGCAAGTCGGCCGCGTCATCCTGCAGGACCACGTCGAGATCGGCGCGGGGACCACGATCGACCGCGGCGCCAATCGCGATACGATCGTCGGCGAGGGCACCAAAATCGACAATCTCGTTCAAGTCGGCCACAATGTCGTGATCGGCCGCCATTGCATCCTGGTGGCTCAGACCGGCATCTCGGGGAGCGTGACGATCGGCGATTTCGTCGTGCTCGGGGCGCGGGTAGGCATCAACAATCACGTCCGGATCGGGGAGGGCGCGCAGATCGCGGCAACCAGCATCGTCAACGACGACGTGCCGGCGGGCGCGCGCTGGGGCGGAATTCCGGCAAAGCCCGCGAGAATCTGGTTCCGCGAGATGAAATTGCTCGAGCAGATGGCGTTGCGAACCGGCAAGCAGGGCTCCGGCCGGCGGCAAACGCAACGGGACGAATCCTGAAAGGCCGCGACATGACCACATCGACGCCGGCCGACTCGCTCGACATCCAGCAGATCCTGGAGCTGCTTCCGCACCGCTATCCCTTCCTGCTGGTGGATCGCATCGAGCAGATCCGCGGCGATGAATCCTGCGTCGGGATCAAGAACGTCACCATCAACGAGCCGTTCTTCCGGGGACATTTTCCCGGACGGCCGGTGATGCCGGCCGTGCTGCTGCTGGAAGGCATGGCGCAAAGCGCAGGCGCCATCTGCGCACTGTCGCTCAAACGGGATCGGCCGCCGCAATCGGTGTATTTCATCACCATCGACAAGGCGAAATTCCGCCGGCCGGTGATTCCGGGCGATCGCGTCGAATACCACATGCACCGCCTCGCCCAGCGCCGCAACATGTGGTGGTTCCGCGGCGAGGCCAAAGTGGACGGTCAGATCGCGTGCGAAGCCGAGCTCGGCGCGATGATCGCCGAGCTGTGACCGCCGGATGCCGAGCATTCACCCAACGGCTTGCGTCGAGCGCGCCGCGGAGATCGCCGAGGACGCCGAGATCGGGCCCTATTGCATCGTCGGCCCGCACGTCGCGATCGGGCCGGGATGCCGGTTGCTGGCACACGTCCACGTCACCGGCCACACCCGCGTGGGCGCCGGAACGACGATCTACCCGTTCGCCTCGCTCGGCACGCCGCCGCAGTCGACCCGTTACCGCGGCGGGCCGACGCGGCTCGTCATCGGCCGGCAATGCGATATCCGCGAGAGCGTGACCATGAACATCGGCACCGAGGACGGCGGCGGCGTCACCGAGGTCGGCGAGCGCGGGTTCTATATGGCCAACAGCCACGTCGGTCATGATTGCCGCGTCGGCCGCGAGGTGATGTTCGCCAACGGCGTCACCTTGGGCGGCCATTGCGTCGTCGGGGACTACGTCTTCATGGGCGGATTATCGGCCGTGCATCAGTTCAGCCGTATCGGCTCTCATGCCATGATCGCCGGGCTGACCGGAGTACGCGCCGACGTCATTCCGTTCGGGTTCGCGATCGGGTCAGTCGGGCAATTGGCGGGATTGAACGTGATCGGAATGAAGCGGCGGAAGTTTTCGCGCGAGTCGATTCACGCCGTGCGCAAGGCCTATCGGATGCTGTTCTTCGGCGAGGGCACCTTCGCGAGCCGCATCGACGTCGTCGAAGCGCAATTGGGAGCGGATGGCGCGGTCGCGGCGATCCTTGCGTTCGTGCGGGAAGCAGGCAGCCGCCCGCTCTGTCACCCGGGTGGCGATTACCGGGATTGACGCGGCGATGCTCGACACCCATCAGGAACCTGCCGCGACGGACGAGCCCCTGGCGATCATCTGCGGGGGCGGGTCGCTGCCGTTCGCGGTGGCCGATGCGGTGCTGCGCCGCGGACGGCGTGCGGTTCTGTTCCCGATCCGGGGTTTTGGCGATGCGGCGGCGGTCGAGCGCTACCCGCATCATTGGATCGCGCTGGGGCAATTTGGTCGCATGTGCCGCCTGGCAGCCGCCGAGCGCTGCCGCGACGTGGTGTTCATCGGCAACCTGGTCAGACCTTCGCTCTACGAGATTCGCCTCGACTGGCAGACCCTGCGCTTGTTGCCGCGGATCGTCAGGCTTTATCGCGGCGGCGATGACCGCCTGCTGTCCGGGATCGGCCGGATCTTCGAGGAGCATGGATTTCGGTTGCTCGGGGCGCACGAAGTCGCCCCCGAGATCCTGGTCCGTGAGGGCCTGATGGGCAAACGCGCGCCGAGCGAGCGCGACCGGGCCGATATCGCGACGGGGCTTGCCGTACTGACTGCCATGGGGCCGTTCGACATCGGCCAGGCGGTGGTCGTCGCCGCCGGTCACGTGCTCGCGCTCGAAGCGACGGAAGGCACCGACGCCATGCTCTCTCGCGTGGCCGATCTCAGGAGGCTCGGCCGGATCCGCTATCCGGTCGGCGTCGGGGTTCTCGTCAAGGCGCCGAAGCCCGATCAGGACCGCCGCTTCGACCTTCCCTCGATCGGCCCGCAGACGGTCGCCGGCGTCATTCGTGCCGGCCTTGCCGGTCTTGCCGTGGTCGCGGGAGGAACCATCATGGCGGAACCCGAGGTCGCCGCCGCGGCGGCCGATCGGGGCAAGATTTTCGTGGTCGGCATCCCCGACCCACAGCGGCAATGACCGGCGCAATTCCGGGCCAGGCGCCGCCGGCCGACCGGCTCGCGGTCTTTCTCGTCGCGACAGAGGAATCCGGCGATCGCCTGGGTGCGGCGCTGATGCAGGCGATCGCCGAGCAACATGCCGGCGCGCTGTCGTTTGCCGGCGTCGGCGGGCGAGCCATGGCGGCCGCCGGGCTCGAGAGCCTATTCCCGATCGAAGAACTGCCGATCATAGGCCTCGCCTCGATCCCGAGGCGGCTTGCCGTGATCCTCCGGCGGATCCGACAGACCGCCGCAGCGGCCATCGCCGCGCGGCCGGATGTCCTCGTCATCATCGACAGCCCGGATTTCACCCATCGGGTGGCGCGGCGCGTGCGCGCCGCTGCGCCCGCGATCCCCATCGTCGATTACGTTTCGCCCTCGGTGTGGGCTTGGCGCCCGGGGCGGGCGCGCGCGATGCGCGCCTATGTCGACCACGTGCTCGCGATCCTGCCGTTCGAGCCGGCGGTGCATCGCAAGCTCGGCGGCCCGCCCACCACCTATGTCGGGCATCCGCTCGCCGAGCAGGTGAAAGGCTTGCGCCCCGACGCGGCGGAGTTCTCGCGGCGCGAGGCCGATCCGCCGGTCGTGCTGGTGCTGCCCGGGTCGAGGCCCGCGGAAATCCGCCGCCTGCTCGGTCCGTTCGGAGCGGCGCTCGAGTTGGTGCGACGCCGGGCCGGCACCATCGAGCTGCTGCTGCCGACCATCCCGGCGGCGTTGGAACAGGTGAGAAACGCCACGGCAAATTGGCCGGTTGCACCGCGCGTGATCGCGGATCCGGAAGAGAAGCGGCGGGCGTTTCGCATCGCGCGCGCGGCGCTCGCCGCGTCGGGGACGGTGACGCTCGAGCTCGCGCTCGCCGCGGTACCGACCGTCGCGGCGTATCGCGTCGCAGGCTGGGAGGCGGCGATCGCGCGGCGGCTGATCCGGGTGCCCTCGGTGATCCTCGCCAACCTCGTGCTCGGCGAAAACATCGTCCCGGAATTGCTACAGGAAGCGTGCGTCCCGGAGCGGCTTGCCGCGGCGCTTTTTCCGCTGCTCTCGGAGGGCCCGGAGCGCCGGCGCCAGCTCGAGGCCTTCGGCCGGCTCGATCAAATCATGGAAATCGCGACGGCGCAGCCGAGCCGCAGAGCCGCGGAAATCGTGCTCGCCGCCGCGCGCCGGGGGCTACGTTAGGTGGTGCACGCTACACCCTCCCCTGAAGGGGGAGGGTCGCGCGCGAAGCGCGCGGGGTGGGGTGAGTCAGCTTCACCCCCACCCGGCTCGCGTCTTAGACGCTCGCCGACCTCCCCCCTCCAGGGGGAGGTGGAAGAGTGCCGCATGCTCAATGCGAATTGACGAGCCGGTGGTTTGGATCAGCGATGATTCCGCCGCGAGATCGGCAGGTAGTCGCGCCGGGTCGCGCCGGTATAGAGCTGGCGGGGGCGCCCGATCTTCTGGTGCGGGTCCTCGATCATCTCCTTCCACTGCGCGATCCAGCCCACCGTGCGGGCGAGCGCGAACAGCACCGTGAACATGGTGGTCGGGAAGCCCATCGCCTTGAGCGTGATGCCCGAATAGAAGTCGACGTTGGGGTAGAGCTTCTTCTCGAGGAAATATTCGTCGTGGAGCGCGATGCGCTCGAGCTCGAGCGCGACTTCGAGCAGCGGATCGCCCTTGTTGCCGAGCTCGTTGAGCACCTCGTAGCAGGTCTTCTGCATGATCTTCGCGCGCGGATCGTAGTGCTTGTAGACCCGGTGACCAAAGCCCATCAGCCGGAACGGGTCGTTCTTGTCCTTGGAGCGCTTGATGTATTCGGGGATGCGGTCGACGGAGCCGATCTCGGCGAGCATCTTCAGCGCCGCTTCGTTGGCGCCGCCGTGCGCGGGGCCCCACAGGCAGGCGATGCCGGCGGCGATGCACGCGAACGGATTGGCTCCGGAGGAACCCGCCAGCCGCACGGTTGAGGTCGAGGCGTTCTGCTCGTGGTCGGCGTGCAGGATGAAGATGCGGTCCATCGCGCGCGCCAGCACCGGATTGGGCTTGTAGTCCTCGCACGGCACCGCGAAGCACATCCGCAGGAAATTCGTGGCGAAGTCGAGATCGTTCTTCGGATAGATGAACGGCTGGCCGATCGAATATTTGTAGGCCATGGCGGCGATCGTCGGCATCTTGGCGATCATGCGGATCGACGCGACCATGCGCTGGTGCGGGTCGGAGATGTCGGTGGAATCGTGATAGAACGCCGAGAGCGCGCCGACGCTGCCCACCATCACCGCCATCGGATGCGCGTCGCGCCGGTAGCCCTGGAAGAACCGGCTCATCTGCTCGTGCACCATGGTGTGGCGCGTCACGCGGTAATCGAAATCGCTCTTCTGGGCGGCGGTCGGCAGCTCGCCGTACAGCAGCAGATAACAGGTCTCGAGAAAATCGCCGTGCTCGGCCAGCTGCTCGATCGGATAGCCGCGATAGAGCAGGATTCCCTCGTCGCCGTCGATGTAGGTGATCTTCGACTCGCAGCTGGCGGTCGACGTGAACCCTGGATCGTAGGTGAACATGCCCGCGGTGTTGTAGAGCTTGGCGATGTCGACTACCGACGGACCGATCGTCCCGTCGTAGACCGGGAAGGTCCAGCTCTTGTCGCCGACGTTCAGCGTTGCGGTGTTGGTGTTGGTGCCCGTGGCGGCCTTGGCCTTGGCGTCCGCGATCGCGTCCATGCTCGAGCCCTCGAAATGGAAATGGTGCAGGCTGACAACCGCGCAGCGCGGCGAAGGTTTGCGTCAAAACCCGCCGCGCCCGTTATCCGCGAGCCTAAAGGTTTAGGTAGCCCTTTCGCTGCAGCGCCGCAAGGTGCGCCGGCGCCCCCGGCAAGCGCCGCCGTCGATCAAAAATCAGGCACCGACCGCCTGCACGGCCTGGTCGCGCAGGCGCGCCAGGCTCTCGGCCTTGCCGAGCACGCGGAGCACGTCGAAGATGCCCGGCGAAGTCGTCCGCCCGGTGAGCGCCGCGCGCAGCGGCTGGGCAACGTTTCCGAGTTTCAGGCCGCGTTGCTCGGCAAAACTGCGCATCGCCTGCTCCAGGTGCTCCTGGGTCCAGGGGTCGAGGCTTTCGAGCACCGGCACGAGGTCGGCGATCATCGCCCTGGCCGTGGGGGTGAACAGCGCCGCCGCCTTGTCCTCGAGACTGATCGGCCGCTGGGCATGGAGGTAGCGGGCGGAATCGATGAGCTCGACCAGGGTTTTGGCGCGCTCTTTCAGCCCCGGCATCGCGTCGAGCAGCTTTTGCCGCAGCTCCGGGGTGAGCTTGGCGGCCAGCTCCTCGCCGCCGGCGATATGCGGCAGGACGCGCTCGATCTCGGCGAGCAGCTCGGCATCGGGCGTCTGGCGCATGTAATGGCCGTTGAGGTTTTCGAGCTTGGCAAAATCGAACCGCGCCGGCGAGCGGCCGATCTGCGCCAGCTCGAATGCCGCCATCATCTCCTCGGTCGAAAACATCTCCTGGTCGCCGTGGCTCCAGCCGAGCCGGACGAGGTAATTGCGCATGGCGGCCGGCAGGTAGCCCATCGCCCGGTAGGCATCGATCCCGAGCGCGCCATGGCGCTTGGAAAGCTTGGCGCCGTCGGGCCCGTGGATGAGCGGGATGTGCGCCATCGCCGGCACCGGCCAGCCCAGGGCGTCGTAGATATGCTTCTGCCGCGCGGCGTTGGTCAGGTGATCGTCGCCGCGGATGACGTGGGTCACGCCCATGTCGTGGTCGTCGACCACGACCGCGAGCATGTAGGTCGGGGTCTGGTCGGAGCGCAGCAGCACCAGATCGTCGAGGTCCTTGTTCTGCCAGACCACCCGGCCCTGGACCTGATCCTCGATGATGGTCTCGCCCTCGGTCGGGGCTTTCAGGCGGATGACCGGCTTGATCCCGGGGGGCGCCTCGCTCGGATCGCGGTCGCGCCAGCGGCCGTCGTAGAGCTTCGCGCGGCCTTCACGCCGCGCGGCTTCGCGCATTTGTGCGAGTTCCTCGGGACTGGCGTAACAGTGATAGGCTTTGCCGGCGGCGAGCAGTTGTTCCGCCACCTCGCGATGGCGCGCGGCGCGGGAGAATTGCGAGATCGCCTCGCCGTCCCAATCGAGCCCGAGCCAGGAAAGGCCGTCGAGAATCGCCGCGATTGCCGCCTGGGTCGAGCGCTCGCGGTCGGTGTCCTCGATGCGCAGCAGCATCTTGCCGCCGCGCCCGCGCGCATAGAGCCAGTTGAACAGCGCCGTGCGCGCGCCGCCGATGTGCAGAAAGCCGGTCGGCGAGGGGGCGAAGCGGGTGACGGCGGTTTCACGCATGTGGACGGCAGGACCGGCGGCGGGCAACGACGACGCGGGCGATGTACCACGGCTCTCAACACCGGCAAAGACGCGCGGGCGCAATAAGGCGGGGCGTCTCGACGCGCGGCCGTGAAACTGGCAGATAGGCGCCGCCACGGGCAGCACAACAGGGATCGGCATGACGGCGAGCGAAACCTTCACGGAAGCCGGACGCGATTTCATCCGCGACATCGTCGCAGCCGATCTCGCCGCGAAGCGGCACACCCAGGTCGTGACCCGGTTCCCGCCCGAGCCGAACGGCTATCTGCACATCGGCCACGCCAAGTCCATTGCGCTCAATTTCGGCATCGCCGAAGAGTTCGGCGGCCGCTGCCATCTGCGGTTCGACGACACCAATCCGACCAAGGAGGAGCAGGAATATATCGACGCGATCGAGCGCGATGTGCGCTGGCTCGGCTACGACTGGGGCCAGCACCTCTACCACGCGTCCGATTATTTCGAGCGGCTCTACGAATGGGCGGAATATCTGATCGGCGCCGGACAGGCCTATGTCGACGACCAGTCTCAGGAGGAAATCCGGGCGAACCGGGGCACCCTGACCGAGCCCGGCAAAAACAGCCCGTTCCGCGACCGCAGCGTGGCGGAGAACCTCGACCTGTTTCGCCGCATGCGCGCGGGCGAATTCCCGAACGGCGCGCGCGTGCTGCGGGCGAAGATCGACATGGCGGCCGGCAACATCAACCTGCGCGACCCGGTGCTCTACCGCATCCTCAACGCGCCGCATCCGCGCACCGGAGCGAAATGGCATATCTACCCGGGCTACGACTTCGCGCACGGCCAGTCCGACGCGATCGAAGGCGTCACCCATTCGATCTGTACGCTCGAGTTCGAGGACCATCGGCCGCTGTACGACTGGTTCCTCGAGAACCTGCCGGTTCCCTCGCGCCCGCGGCAGTACGAATTCGCGCGCCTCAACATGACGTACACGCTGCTGTCGAAGCGCGTGCTCACCGAGCTCGTGCGCGGCGGCCACGTGGCGGGATGGGACGACCCGCGGATGCCGACGATCGCCGGCCTGCGCCGGCGCGGCGTGCCGCCGGCCGCCATTCGCGACTTCGTGAGGCGGATCGGGGTCGCCAAGGCCAACAGCCTCGTCGACGTGGCGATGTTCGAGCATTCGGTGCGCGAGGTGCTCAATCGCACCGCGCTGCGGCGAATGGCGGTGCTCCGCCCGCTCAAGATCGTCATCGAGAACTATCCGCAAGGACGCAGCGAGGAACTCGAGGCCGTCAACCATCCGGACGAGCAGGCCGCGGGCACGCGGCGGATCCGGTTCTCCCGCGAGCTCTATATCGAGGGCGACGACTTCATGGAGCATCCTGTGAAGAAGTTCTTTCGCCTCTCGCCGGGCGCCGAGGTGCGCCTGCGCTACGCCTATTTCATCACCTGCCGCGACGTGGTGAAGAACGCCGCCGGCGAGCCGATCGAGCTGCGCTGCACCTATGATCCGGCCACCAAGGGCGGCAACGCGCCCGATGGCCGCAAGGTCAAGGCAACGATGCACTGGGTATCGGCCGCGGATGCGGTCTCGGCCGAAGTGCGGCTCTACCATCCGCTGTTCACGACGCCGGATCCGAGCGCCGCGGACTTCGCGGCCGATCTCAATCCGAATTCGCTCGAGGTGCTCGCCGACGCCAGGCTCGAGCCGGCGCTCGCGGCGGCCGATCTCGCCGATCCGGTGCAGTTCGAGCGGCAGGGTTATTTCGTCCGCGACGCGGACTCGCGGCCGGAGAGGCCGGTGTTCAACCGCACCGTCTCCCTGCGCGACACGTGGGCCAAGGTGAGCGGCGGCGGATAGCCGCCCGGAGGCGCCGTGCGCGGCGGCTCGATCTCATGGCCGCACGGACTTCTGCTTTATCCGCAGGATTTCCAGCATCGCCTCGAGGCCGAGGATGTAGGAGTGCATGCCGAAGCCGGTGATCATGCCCTCGGCCGCGTCCGAAAGCACGCAATGGATGTTGCGCTTGTCGATGTTGCTGATGTGCACCTCGACATAGGGCAGAGCGGCGCCCTTGATGCAGTCCTTCAACGCGAAACCGGCGTAGGTGAACCCCGCCGGGTTCATCACCAGCCCGTCGAATTTTTCGTCGACCGCGCGGTAGATGCGGTTGATCGCCTCGCCCTCGATGTTGCTGTAGAAGATCTCGAGCTCGTAGCCGCGCTCCTTGGCGTGGCGCTGCAGCATGGCATCGAGTTCGGCAGCCGTGGTGGTGCCGTAGATCGCAGGCTCGCGCCGGCCGAGGAATGTCAGATTGGCGCCCTGCACCAACAAGATCCTCGCCATCTCCCCCTCCCGGTTCTTCACAATGGCACTGGTTTCTCGCGCACCCGACGCCGATCTCGTGTAGCATGGGGGCGCGGCGGAAACAGCTGACGGCGCACTTCTGAGGGGGTGTGCGCGGGGCGGTTCGTTCGGCGAGCGGCCGACGAATGTTGGGGCGCCGCGATGGCGGAGCGGGGCAGGGCGCGGGCTCGGACTTGGCCGGTCGCGGCGGGAGCGCGACGGCCGGAGTTTTGGGACATTGCCGGCTTTGCCCGTGAGCTGCGCGACCGGGCTTACCATTGGGCGCTCGCGGAGGTTGCTCCGGGCCGGCTCGTGCCGTGGCTGCCGGTCGCGTTCGGGGCCGGCATCGTCGTGTATTTCACCGCGCCGCGCGAGCCGCTGCTGTGGGCGCCGATCCTTCTCTTCGGAGCGCTCGCCGGCGCCACCATCGCGTCGCGCGCAAAACCGGTCGGGCTCCCGGTCATTCTGGGATTCGCCGCCGCCGCGGCCGGCTTTGCCACCGCGACGGTGAGGACCGAGTGGGTCGGCCATCCGGTGCTGCGCCATTTCGTGCCGAGCGCGGCGATCGCGGGCTGGGTCGAAACGCGCGAGTCGCGCGAGCGCACCGACCGCATCGTGATCCGGGTCCACCAGATCGAAGGCCGGCGCCTTGCGGAATCGCCCGGCCGCGTTCGCCTCTCCGTGCGCAAGGGCACGGCGCCGACCGTCGGCCAGTTCGTCGAGTTGAAAGCTCGGCTCAATCCGCCGCTCGCGCCGCTCAAGCCCGGCAGCTACGATTTTGCCCGCGACCTGTATTTCCAGGGCATCGGCGCCACCGGCTTCGTCAGCGGCGAGATCAAGGCGACGGAACCGAAAGCGCGCCCGGCGTTCTGGGTGCGCTACGCCGCGTTCATCCAGGGCATGCGCGATGCGGTCGACCAGCGCATCCGCGCGGCGCTGCCGGGCGACAAGGCTGCGATCGCCTCGGCGCTGTTGACCGGAACCCGCGACGCGATCTCCGGGCCGGTCAACGATGCGATGTACATTTCGAGCCTCGCCCACGTGCTGTCGATCTCCGGCTATCACATGGCGGTGGTCGCGGGCGTGGTGTTCTTCGTCATTCGCGCCTTGCTGGCGCTGATCCCGGGACTGGCGGCCCGGCACCCGATCAAGAAATGGGCTGCGCTTTTCGCGCTCGCGGCGACGACGTTCTACCTGCTGCTTTCGGGCGCGGAGGTCGCCACCCAGCGCAGCTATTACATGATCGGCATCGTGCTGCTCGGCGTGCTGGTCGACCGGCCGGCGGTGACCTTCCGCACGCTGGCGATCGCGGCGCTCGCGGTGCTGCTGCTCGCGCCCGAAGCGGTCGTGCATCCGAGCTTCCAGATGTCGTTTGCGGCGACGCTCGCGCTCGTCGCCGGCTATCGGCACGGCCTGCCGTTCGCCAAGCCGAACGCGGACACCTCATTTGGCGCGCGCATCGCGCTGTGGGGCGTGCGCGAGGTCCTGAGCCTCATCTTCGCCTCGCTGCTCGCCGGGCTCGCCACCACGCCCTATGCGGCGTTCCATTTCCACCGCATGGCGCCCTATGGCGTGCTCGCCAATCTGCTGGCGATGCCGGTGGTGTCGGCCTGGGTGATGCCGGCCGGCATGCTGGCGCTTCTCGCCATGCCGTTCGGGTTCGACGATTTCTTCTGGCGGCTGATGGGCGACGGATTGCAATGGATGATCGACGTCGCGCTGTGGGTCTCAAGCCTGCCGGGCGCGGTCGGGCGTGTCACCGCATTCGGCACCGGGGCGCTCCTCGTCATCACCGCCGGGATGCTCGTGGTCTGCCTGCTGCGGACGCCGCTGCGCTGGATCGGCGCGCTCATCCTCGCGCTGGGCATTCTGTGGGCGGTGCGCACGCCGCTTCCCGACGTGCTGGTGGCGCAGGGCGCGGACCTCGTCGGGGTCAGGACCGCGGGCGGCAATCTTTCGATCATCAAGAAGGGCGGCGACAGCTTTGCGGTGCGCGAGTGGCTCTCCGCCGACGCCGATCCGCGCACCTCGGGCGATCCGAGCCTCGCGCAAGGCGTGACGTGCGACGAGATCGGCTGCCTCGCGCGGCTTGCCGACGGCACAATCGTCAGCTTGGCGATGGCGGCCGAAGCTTACGCGGATGATTGCCGTCTCGCGGGGCTCATCGTCACGGCGCACCGCGCGCCGCCCGAGTGTGCCGCAACGGTGATCGATCGGACGCTGCGCGCGCGGACGGGCGCGCTCGCGCTGCGCCACGTCGGCAATATTTGGGAGATCACGCCCGCGCGCGCGGAGAACTACGACCGGCCGTGGGCGCCGCGCAATGCGGCCGACGCGCCGGCGCCGGTGGCCGCCGACGCGCACAAAAGCTCTCCGCCAAAACCCGCCGCCAAGCGCGACGCGACCCCGCGCGCGGAGGATCTAGAGCCGGGGGATTGAGGGCGAAATTAATGCGCCGCTCCGGGATCCGTGATTTTGGGATCACGGGATAAGCGCCGGCGATACAGTATGAGTCGCAGTTTTGCAACGCATCGCTGCGTGCTGCGCGGCGGGGCTCGCGTCTCGAAAGAGAGGCGAGGCACGTAGCGCGCGGTCCTAACCTGATCTCCCTTGTGCGGTCCGCCGTTGACGGGATTCCGCTGGGGCACGCATCGGGAGGCGCGCGATTTCGGCGCCGGATTCCCGCGCGGCGACACGGATGTCGTAAGCGCTTTGAAGATTGAGCCAGAATTGGCCGCTGGTGCCGAACCAATGTCCCAGACGTAACGCGGTATCGCCGCTGATCGAGCGCTTGCCGCGGATGACTTGGCTGATCCGGTTCGCCGGCACCTTGAGCTGACGTGCAAGCTCGGTCGGCCGTACCCCTAGCTCCGCAAGTTCCTCGGCGAGGATTTCCCCGGGATGGATGGCTGGCCTCGACATGATTCGATGCTCCTCAATGATAATCGACGATCTCGACATTGGAAGGTCCGGCTAGACCCCGAGGCCATTCGAAGCAGATGCGCCACTGCATGTTGATGCGGATGCTGTATTGGCCGGCACGATTGCCTTTCAACGCTTCCAACCTGTTGCTCCTCAGCGCCTTCAAATCATCGAGGCTCATGGCTGCCTCGAGGATTTCCAGGCGGCGGTAAGCTTGCCGCGCAAACGCCTGGAACTCGCGAACGAGGCGCCCTTCGGCAAAGGCCCTCGTCCTGTTGTCCCGGTAGCTCAGGATCATCACACCCAATATAGGGCATATTGACGCTTTACGTCCAGCGTACCGGAGGGCGGGGCTTTGGGAGGCCACGCCCGCGCGGCCGGACGACTACGAGCGCCCCGGGCACTGCGCAATGAGGTCCCGGCGCCGACGGCGGCCGTTACCGCTCCGCCCGATGCACAGCCCTCGCTGATTGAGATTCTTGGAGATTGAATCCACTCAGAAGTGCGAGCGTAAAAGATGTAGGCTATGAAACATCCGACCGGTGACAACCCGGTTTTAGGCAACAGAGGCCGGTTATGTTTCGCGACGCGCGCGTTCTAGTGGCGGCAGTTCTGTCAGGGACTTGCCTCACGATAGCCGATGCGAGAACAGAACCAATTGTCTTTATGGTGAGCTACCATAACCTCGATTACACCGTGCACGCATGCGAGTCACTTACCGCTGCAGCGCCGGATGCGCGAAAAACGCTGCGTGAGAGTGCTAATTGGCCCCCTGGCCTTGAACCGGCCGAATGGATGAAAGACGTCGTGGCTGGAGCGGACGAATGCAGGATGGTCCGCGATCCCCGGGAACTTGGCCGACGTATCGAGAACGAGCTCCTCGATGCGCTCGCCGTGAATGTCCGATGCGGTGGCGTGACCATCTACCGCGACCCGCATCCCGATTATGACCGCGGCTGGTCCGAGGCGAATCGGATCCTGCGCGGGCAAAAGCCTTATTGGGATTTGATGCTCGACTATACCCCGGGCCGAAAAGAGTACAGCTGGACACTATTCCCCAAGAAGGCGGGCGGCGACTTCGCGGGGGCTCTCGTTAACGGCGAAGGCACCACGCGCCAAGCGGCCGGTCAGATTTGCATTGTGGTCACCGGGCAGGGGGCAAATATTCGCTGATGCTTTTGCTACGACCTAGACTGGCGCGGTCGCTTTCGGAGGAAGCCGGCGTCCTCCAAGCATGAGATCTCTGGGCGCAAGTTCCTGTTCATGCTGGATCGCGTGCTCGACAGCGGCCAGCGCTTCCTGAATCGTTGCAAAAAATTCAGCGTTTTCTCTCACGTTTCCGGCAGCCATCGCTTTTGCGATCTCCCGACGCTGCTCGATCACTTTCTCCCGAGCCTCTTCCAAATCGGAAATATGCTCGTTCCCTGTACGATTGTTCGCCATTCCAAACTCCTCAGCCAAGTACCCCCGCCCGGCCCGTCAATATCTCCGGAACAGCCCCACCAGCTTGCCCTGAATCTTCACGCGGTTGGGCGGCAAAATCCGCACCTCGTGGCTCGAGTTGGCGGGCTCGAGCGCGATCGAGGCGCCGCGGCGGCGGAAGCGCTTGAGGGTGGCCTCCTCCTCGTCGATCAAGGCAACGACGATGTCGCCGGTGTCGGCGGCCTCGGTGCGGCGGATGAGCGCGATGTCGCCGTCGAGAATGCCGGCGTCGATCATGGAATCGCCGCGGATCTCCAGCGCGAAATGATCGCCGGTCGAGAGCAGGTCGGCCGGCATATTGATGGTATGGCTGCGGTTCTGGATCGCCTCGATCGGCGTGCCGGCGGCGATGCGGCCCATGACCGGAACGGCGACCGGGCGGCCGCCCTCGTCCTCGGAATTGGCGCGCACGCGACCGAGGTTGCCCTGGATGACGTTGGGCGTGAACCCGCGGCTGCGGCCGGCCACGCCGTGGGCGACCGAATCCGGCAGCCGGATCACCTCGACCGCGCGTGCCCGATTGGGCAGGCGCCGGATGAAGCCGCGCTCCTCGAGCGCGGTGATCAGCCGGTGAATGCCGGACTTCGAGCGCAGGTCGAGCGCGTCCTTCATCTCGTCGAAGGAGGGGGGAACGCCGCTCTCCTTGAGCCGCTCGTGAATGAACCGCAGCAGTTCCAGTTGCTTTCGCGTCAGCATCGGTGCCGCCCCGCTTGGTTGACCCCCGGTAACGCCCGTCCGAAACAAAGCATGAACGGACCCTATCTGTTCCTTATGTGTTCCGCAACCTTTTAATTTCACGTGAAGAAGTCGAACGATGCGCAAAGCCGGGGCTTAAGGATGGGTCATCAGCCGAGCTTGAGGATGGCGCAGCGGCTGCCGGCCGGCGCGGCGGGCGCGTAAGGCTCACGAATGATTAAACAATCGGCCTCGGCCAGCCGAGAGAGCATCGAGCTGTCCTGGACCGGAAAGGCGGTCGCGACCAGCGTGCCGTCTCCCCGCCGCTCGAGCTTGGCGCGCAGATAATCGGCGCGCTCGTCGTTCGCCGCGAGCTCGCGCCCCAGCACGGCCGATTCGGTCGCAGGCGCGAGTTCGGGCCGCCCGGTGAGCTGCCGGAGCAGGGGGGTGAGGAAGAGGAAGGCGCACACGTAAGCCGAGACCGGATTGCCGGGCAGGCCCAGCACCCGGGTCTGTCCGATGCGCCCGTGCATCATCGGCCGCCCCGGCCGCACCGCGACCTTCCAGAACGCGAGCGCCATGCCCTGGGCGGCGAGCGCGCGCTGCACGAGATCGTGCTCGCCGACGGAAGCGCCGCCGGTCGTGACCAGCACGTCGGCGCCCCAGCCGCGCATGCGCTCGAGCGCCGCGACCGTCGGCTCGATCCGGTCAGGCGCAATGCCGAAATCGCGCGCCTCGGCGCCCTCCGCGCGCGCGAAGGCGCTCAGCGCCAGGCCGTTCGCGCTGACGATCTGGCCGGGCTCGGGGCTCGTTCCGGGCGGCACCAACTCGTCCCCGGTCGCCAGGATGGCGACCTTGGGGCGGCGGCGCACCGGGATTTCCGCATGGTTCATGGCCGCTGCGAGCGCAATGTCGCGGGCCGAAAGCCGCTGGCCCTGGCGCAGCAGCACCTGGTTTTGGGCAAAATCGAGCGCCGCGCGGCGGATGTGCTTTCCCGGCTGCGCCGAGCCTTTGACGAGGACGACATCGCCGCGGCGCTCGGTCTCTTCCTGCACGATGACGGCGTCGGCCCCGGACGGCACCATGCCGCCGGTGAAGATGCGGGCCGCCTGGCCGGGTCCCACCGCGCCGGCAAACGGCCGCCCGGCCGCGACCTCACCGATCAGTTTGAGCTCGGCACCGCCACCGGCTACGTCCGCGGCGCGAACCGCATAACCGTCCATGGCGGAGACCGCCGCGGGCGGCTGCGAGCGCAGGGCCGCGAGATCGGCCGCGAGCACGCGTCCGCTCGCCTCGGCGATCGCCACGTTCTCGGAGGGCAGCGGCTCGACGCCGTCGAGCACGCGGGCGAGCGCCTCCTCGACCGAGAGCAGCGCCATCGTCATGTGCTCCCCGGCATTCGACGCCTAAGGTCACTGCCGGCCGGTTCAGGCACGACGGAGAGTGCAGGTCCCCTCTCCCCATCGGGGAGAGGGACAGGGTGAGGGGGGTACGGTCGAAATTGTAGCCGAACAATCGTGACCCCCTCACCCGGTCCTCGCCAAAGGCGAGGACCGACCTCTCCCCATCGGGGAGAGGTGGAGATTGCCTCAGCCGCTTCGTGTCGCATCGGCGTATCAGTCCTCGTCCTCGGCCGCCTGGTAGACGCCCGACTTGCCGCCGCGCTTCTCGATGAGCCGGATCGCCTCGATGCGCATGCCGCGTTCGAGCGCCTTGGCCATGTCGTAGATGGTGAGACAGGCGATGGAGACCGCGGTGAGCGCCTCCATCTCCACGCCGGTTCGTCCGGTCACCTTGGTGACGGCCCGGACGATGAGGCCGGGCAAGTCGCGATCGGGCTTGATCTCGACCTCGACCTTGGTGAGTGGGAGCGGATGGCAGAGCGGGATCAGCTCATGGGTGCGTTTCGCCGCGAGAATGCCGGCAATGCGCGCGGCGCCCAGCACGTCGCCCTTGCGGGCGTCGCCCGTAAGCACCGCATCGAGCGTCTTGGGCAGCATCACCACGCGGCCTTCGGCGACGGCGACGCGCTCGGTCGGAGTTTTTTCGGATACGTCGACCATGCGGGCTTCGCCGCGGCCGCCGAGATGCGAAAGTTTCGGCCTGCGCGTCACGTCACTCGGCCGCCGGCGCGGAGCGCGCCCGTTGCGCGGCCAAGAGCGCGCGCGTCGCCGCCGTCACGTCGGCCTGCCGCATCAGGCTTTCGCCGACGAGAAACGTCGAAATGCCGAGCGCGGCGAGCCGGGCGAGATCGCCCGGCGTGTTGAGGCCGCTTTCGGCGACCACGACCCGGTCTCGGGGAATCCGCGGCGCCAGCTGCTCCGTGGTCGCCAGATTCGTCACGAAGGTCTTGAGATCGCGGTTGTTGATCCCGATCAGGCGCGAGCGCAGGGAAAGCGCGCGGTCGAGCTCCGTTTCGTCATGGATCTCGACGAGCGCGTCCATGCCGAGCTCGGTGGCCGCCTGCTCGAGCTCGCGCGCCGCCGCATCGTCGACCGCGGCCATGATGATGAGGATGCAATCCGCGCCGAGCGCGCGCGCCTCGACGACCTGATAGGCCTCGTAGAGGAAATCCTTGCGCAGCACCGGCAGCGAGCCGGCGGCGCGCGCGGCGGTGAGGTGCTCGGGTTCGCCCTGAAACGAAGGCGCGTCCGTGAGCACCGAGAGGCAGGTCGCGCCGCCCGCCTCATAGGCGCGCGCCAGCGCCGGCGGATCGAAATCGGCGCGGATCAGTCCCTTCGACGGGCTCGCCTTCTTGATCTCGGCGATCAGCGCGGTTTCGCCCCGGGCGCGGCGGCGCTCGATGGCGCCCAGGAATCCGCGCGGCGGGGCCGCGCGGCTTGCCTGTTCGCGCAGCGCGGCGAGCGGCCGGGCGCGCTTGGCCGCGGCGATCTCCTCGCGCTTGTAGGCTTCGATCCTCTGGAGCACGTCGGCCATGGGTCAATCGTTGGACACGGCAAGCAGGCGGTCGAGCCTGCCCTCGGCTTCGCCGGAATCGATGGATTTTTTCGCGAGCAGGATGCCGCCCTCCAGATCGTGCGCGCGGCCGGCGACGAGGAGCGCGGCCGCGGCGTTGAGGATCGCGACATCGCGGAACGGGCCCTTCTTGCCCTTGAGCACATCGAGCAGCGCCGCCGCGTTCTCGTCGGCATCGCCGCCGCGCAGCGCTTCCGGCTTGACCTTGGCAAACCCGAAATCCTCCGGCGCGATGTCGAAGGCGCGCACCGTGCCGTTCTCGAACGAGGCGACCCGCGTGGGACCCGCGGTCGTGATCTCGTCAAGACCGTCGGAGCCGTGCACGACGATCGCGCGTTCGGAGCCGAGGTTCTTGAGCACGTGCGCGATCGGCTCGACCCATTGCCGCGAGAACACCCCGACCATCTGCCGCTTGACCCGCGCCGGGTTGGACAGGGGCCCGAGCAGATTGAAGATGGTGCGGGTGCCGAGCTCGACCCGGGTCGGCCCGACATGCTTCATCGCCGGATGATGCGCGGGCGCGAACATGAAGCCGATGCCGGCCTCCCGGATGCACCGCGAGATCGCGTCCGGGGCAAGCTCGATGCGCACGCCGAGCGCGGCGAGCACGTCGGCGGCGCCGCAGCGCGAGGAGAGCGCGCGATTGCCGTGCTTGGCGACCGGAACGCCGGCGCCGGCGACGATGAAGGCGGCGCAAGTCGAAATGTTGAACGAGCCGGACGCGTCTCCGCCGGTGCCCACCACGTCGATGGCATCGGCGGGAGCTTCGACGACGAGCATCTTCGCGCGCATGGTGCGGACCGCGCCGGTGATCTCGTCCACGGTTTCGCCGCGCACGCGCAGCGCCATCAGCAATCCGCCCATTTGCGAGGGCGTGGCTTCGCCCGACATCATGCGGTCGAAGGCCTGTGCGGATTCCTCCAGCGTGAGCGCGGCGCCGCTCGCGACCTTGGCAATGAGCGCCTTGAGCTCGTCCATGGCCGGCGCACCCCGCTAATGCGCGACCGGCCGCCGGCCGGTCTCGGCGTTCCACGCGGCCGCGAGCTCGAGAAAATTCTTCAGGATCAGATGCCCGTGCTCCGAGGCGATGCTTTCCGGATGGAACTGCACGCCATGGACCGGCAGCCGCGCGTGCGAAACGCCCATCACCAGACGATCGTCGGTTTCCGCGGTCAACGCCAGCTCGTCCGGCATGCTGGCACGGTCGACGACGAGCGAGTGGTAGCGGGTCGCCTGGAACGGCGCATTGATGCCGCGAAACACGCCGCTGCCGCGATGCCGGATCTCGGAAAGCTTGCCGTGGACGGGGACCGGTGCGCGCACGATTTTTCCCCCGAACGCCTGGCCGATGGCCTGATGCCCGAGGCAGACGCCGAGAATGGGGACGCTTCCCGAAGCCTGCTCGATCAGATCGAGGCAGATTCCCGCCTCGTTGGGGGTGCAGGGACCGGGCGAGAGCACGATCGCGTCCGGATCGGCCGCCAGCACGTCGGCGCTCGCGAGCTTGTCGTTGCGATAGACGACGACCTCCGCCCCCAGTCCGCCGAGGTAATGGACGAGGTTGAAGGTGAAGCTGTCGTAATTGTCGATGAGCACGATCATTGGCCGCCTCGGGTGCCCGGGTCTTAGTTGGCGGGCCGCCGGGGGTCAAGGCAGCGGCCGGCTGGCCGGCGCCGCGCGGCATGGTAAGGGATGTGCATCGCGCTCGGCGACCAGGCGGGGCTCGGCCCCAATCATTGCGAGGAGCGAATGGTGCACTTGGCCCGCATGATCGATTGGCACGGCGAGATCGCCTTCTCCATCGTCGAAGCCAGCGAGGAGCACGTGCGGGCAAGAATGCCGGTCACCCCGGGCGTCCTGAACCCGCTCGGCATGGTCCACGCCGGCGCAATGATCTGGTTCGCCGACGTGGCGGCGACCCGGCTTGCAATCGGAGATGCGCAGATCGGCACCGACGGCAAGGGTTTCCAGCTGGCGATCGACCTGCACGCGGCGCTGGTCGGCAATCAGCGCGACGGCGAACTGTTCGCCGAGGCGCGCTTCGTGCGCCGCGGCAAGCGCGTTACCGTGGTGCGCACCCGCGTCACCGGCGCGGACGGTCGGCTGCTGCTCGACATGACGACGACCCACATCCCTTTCGGGTGAGAGGCCTCGCGGAACCTCGTCGCGGGTGAAACGGCTGTAACTCAGCCACATCTAATGCTTATGATCTTTCCCGTCTTATCGACCTGAATGTTTATTCTGTTCTCGCGGTATTCCATCGTGCTGGGGCTGTCCGGCTCCAAGACGCGCATGCTGGCAGCTCCGGACCGGGCCAGGATTTCGTCCTGCAATTGTGTCGTGAGATGCTTGCCTACAAAGTCTTGTATTTCCTGCGAGGGCTTGCACCGCGATCCCTGAGCAGCCGTGGAATGCGCGAGGAGCAGGCAGCCCACGAATGCAAGCCAGCTAAGGCCTGCCCGAGGCGTTGATCGCGGACGGCTCATTCTCACAACCGGCAGCCGAGTTCCCGATTATGCGACAGATCCAGTTTCGTCGAGCGGGGAGAGTAATGTCCTGCATCACCATTCCCGACCCGTTGCGGCAGGCTTGCGCAGCTTGCTGCTCCGGCGAGCCGCTCCCAGGATCACCAAGATAGTTATAGGAGATCGTCCCTTCAATGAGGTGCGGCCGGCGCTCCGGGACCACGTCGTAGGCTTTACAGCCCCGGTATCGGCCAGCGAATACCGGGCCACCCGAGTCACCCTGGCAGAACGCGCTCTTGATCTTTTCATCGGGCTGCAAGTTGAACTTGAGCTCGCCGGGTTGCCGAGTCACGGGCTTGGGCCATGTCAAGCCGAAGATGCCAAACTGACCCCCGGCCGTATTGGAAAATCCGTATCCCGCGATCGTTGTTGCCTCCGAGACCTGCTTTTCGCCAGCTAGGGTCGCCGGTTGCATCGCTTGATCCGAGAACGCGGCGTCCAAATGCACGAGCGCAAGATCGTCCTTGAACTGTGGTTCGGAGCTGTTCCCGCCATATTTGTCGTACACGATTACCCGGTTCGCGGCATGACGGCGCTGTGCATACGTCAGCAATTTTGCATTGTTCGCCTCCACCAGGGCACTCGAGAACGCCGGGTTCGGTGTACCGGCGAGCCAAATAAAGTCCTTGTTCGAGGTGCCGGTGTAATGTGCCGTGGCATCCGTACCGAGGAAGCAATGCGCGGCCGTAAGCGCCCAGTCCGTTGCAATCATCGTACCGGAACAGAAGGCCCTTGAATCATCGAGATAAGTTATGGTCAATTTGACCACCTCGGGAAATTGAGAGAAAGAGAATCGCTCACATCGCGCACCATCTTTGAGATCGCCCGCGCGGCAGAACGGGGATCTTGTCTTTAGTTCATCGAATGGAATGTCACAGTCCCTCAATCCACTATCCAGATCGATGAAATTCATCATTGAGATCCCATAGGTGGCTTGCTGGCTGAGCGCGCTGTCCCTTGTCGCGGCGCCCCCCAGCATCCGGCGCTCGAGCCCGGCATTTATGGCCTCGGCAGGCTGCTGTCCCGCCTGTTGCGCGGATGGCTGGATGATCACTTGCACGAAGGGAGGACCCTCGCGGCGGACTCCGCCCACCCCGGTGCCATGGTCGACGATTTCCTGCTGCCCTTCCACTGCGGAAACGCCGGTCCCGTGGTCGATGATCTGCGGCTGCAGAGGTCGGACGATGGCGGAGACGCCAGTACCTCCATCGACTATCGCGGGCGGCACCCTCGATACCGCTCCGACGCCGGTACCCCCGTCGATGATTGGATTGATATGAGGCCGCGCCCTTTCATTTGCCGACGTGCCGGTACCCTGAGCCACGACCAGCGCGGGCTTCCCCGGGGCCGAAGTACCGCCGAGATCCAAACTTTGTGCAATGGGAGCTGTCGTCCCAACGATGAGGGCGATAGCGGACGAGATTCCAAGTAGCGGCCTCGATGCTGCGGAGCACATTATCTTCCCTCTTCTGTTGCAATCGTCGACGGCCACCCGAGCTTGAACCCCCGGTTCGCGCGTTCCTCTTTTCAATCTGTACGATTATCGCTCAACTAAAGAATTGTGCAACCGGCCATTTTCCGCCGAATGCGCTGCGCCATTGACGGGGCGGGCTAAGCCCGCTCGTGCCGGGACCGCAACCACTCGTCAAAGCGCAGCGGACGGCCGACGACCGAGCTCCGAGTCCCGTGTAGGTTCTCGCGATGGCGGCTTGGACGGTTTAGTGGGGCAGCCGAGTGCCCGGTGCGCGACTTATAGGCAATCAAGCTCGCTCGTTCGCAATCACATCCGGTCCGAAGCGGAGTTGCGATCTTGAAGTCATCACAATTGCGATGAGGAGATTTCACTCTCGCCAGAACGGATTTGCTACTGTCCGCGCTTGGCCGCGCTGGCGAAGCGGCGGGCTTCCTCGGCGGCGCGGAACAGCGCCTTCGCCTTGGCGACGCATTCCTGCTGCTCGAAGGCGGGATCGGAATCGGCGACGATGCCGGCGCCGGCCTGCACGTACATCATGCCGTCTTTCACCAGCGCGGTGCGCAGCACGATGCAGGTGTCCATCTCCCCGCTCGCCGAGAAATAGCCGACGCAACCGGCATAGATCCCGCGCTTCTCCCGCTCCAGCTCGTCGATGATCTCCATCGCCCGCACTTTCGGCGCGCCGGAGACGGTGCCGGCCGGGAACCCGGCGGCGAGCGCATCGAGCGCGTCACGCCGCGCATCGAGGCGGCCCTCGACGTTGGAGACGATGTGCATCACCTGGCTGTAGCGCTCGATGTAGAACTGGTCGGTGACCCGCACCGTGCCGATCGCGGCGACGCGGCCGACGTCGTTGCGCCCGAGATCGAGCAACATGAGATGCTCGGCCCGTTCCTTGGGGTCGGCGAGAAGCTCCGCCTCGAGCGCCTTGTCCTCGTGCGGGGTTGCGCCGCGCGGCCGCGTGCCGGCGATCGGGCGGACCGTCACGATGTCGTCGCGCACGCGCACCAGAATCTCCGGGCTCGAGCCCGCGACGGCAAATCCGCCGTAGTCGAGGTAGTAGAGAAACGGCGCGGGGTTGACGCGTCGCAGCGCGCGATAGAGCGCAAGCGGCGGCAACGCGAACGGCGCCTCGAAGCGCTGCGAGAGCACCACCTGAAAGATGTCGCCGGCGAAGATGTAGTCCTTGGCCCGCCGCACCATCGCCTCGAACTGTTGCGGCGTGGTGTTCGAACTGGGAGCGACGTGGAGCGCGCCGGCATCGCCGTCCGAGGCCTCCTTGTCGAGCGGCCGGTCGAGATCCTCGATGACGGCCGAGACGCGATCGACGGCGCGGGCAAGCGCGAGCTTCGCCGGAACCCCGGGTTCCGGCCGCACCGGAGTGACGATGGTGAGCGTGTCCTCGACCGTATCGAACACGATGATCAGGCCCGGACGGATGAGGATTGCGTCGGGAATGCCGATCGGATCCGGCTTCGGGGGAGCGAGTTCCTCCATCAGCCGCACCATGTCGTAGCCGAGATACCCGAACAGGCCGGCGGCCATGGGCGGCAGCCTCTCCGGCAATTCGATGCGGCTCTCGGCCAGCAGCGCGCGCAACGAAGCGAGCGGCGCTTCCGGACAGGGAGCGAAATTGCCCGGATTGGAGCGCGCGGCGCGGTTGATCTCGGCCCCCGCGCCATTGGCGCGCCAGATCAGGTCCGGGTCGAGCCCGATGATCGAATAGCGCCCGCGCGTCACGCCGCCTTCGACCGATTCCAGCAGGAAGCTCATCGGCCGGCCGCCGGCGACCTTGAGAAAGGCCGAAACCGGGGTTTCGAGATCGGCAACCAGCGTCGTCCACACGACCTGGGCCTCGCCTGCCGCGTAGCGTTGGGCAAAAGCCTGCTCGGCGGGCTCGATCTGCATGCGCTCGGCTCAGTAGTCGGGCTCGCCGCCGGCGAACCGGCGCAACGCATCCTCATTGATGGTCACGCCGAGACTGGCTTCGAGCTGCGCGACATATTGGCCGAACAGGCTGTCGGCCACCGACTGGCGCAGCGTATCCTCGTAGCGCTTGGCTTCCGCCGATGCCGGATCGAAGGCCGGCACCTTGATGTCGGTCACGCGAAACACGATGCGCGCCGCGGAACTCTGCCCCTGGGCGATGCCGGACGCATCCTTGGGGGTCTGAAACACCGCCTCGATGGCGCCGACGGAGAGCGGCCCCGATGCATTGCCGCGCTTGAGGCCCCACAAGCTTTCGACCTTGAGCCCGGATTGGGCGGCAAGCTCCGCCAGCGACGCGCCGCCCTTGAGCTTGTCGATGAGCTCGGAGGCCTTGGCGGTGAGGCGCTGGGCAACCTGATCGTCGCGCCAGCGGGCCTCGACCTGTTCCTTGACTTCGTCGAGGTTGCGATCGCGCGAAGGGGTGATCGCGGCGATGTCGTACCAGACGAAGCCGCCGCCCGGAAGCTGCAGCGCTTCGTTGTCGACGCCGACGTCGGAGCCGAACGCGGCCGAAACCACGTCGACGCCGGAAGGCGGGTCCTTGATCGGCACGGCATCCGGCCCCCGGCCGGAGCGATCCGTCTCGAAGTTGCGGGCGGTCAGCTTGTATTTCTGTGCGATCTCGTCGAGGTGCAGCCCGGCGGCGCGATCATCTTCGATCTTGTCGCGCAGATCGAGCAGCTGCGGACGGGCTCGGTCCACCGCGATCTGCTGCTTGATCTCGGCTGCGACCTCTTCGTAAGGGCGCGCGTGTCCCGCCTCGATCTTGGTTACGTGCACCAGCACCGTGCCGAAGCGTCCGGCAACCGGCGCGCTCACGCCTCCTTCGGGAACCGTGAACGCAGCGTCGGCGACGGCACGGTCGAGCAGCTCGGATTTGGCGACGGCGCCAAGATCCACGTCCTGCGGTTTCAAGCCGCGCTCCGCGACGAGATCCGCGAAGCTCAAGCCCTTGCCGACGCGATCCGCGGCCGCACGGGCGTCCTCCGCGTTGGGGAAGACGATCTGCTCGACCCGGCGTTTCTCCGGAGTTCCGTACTGGTCGCGGTGATCCTCATAATAGCGGCGCGCGTCGGTTTCCGGGACTTCGACGGTCCGGGCCAAATCCTGGGCGGACAGTGTCAGGATCGCCACCTTGCGATATTCGGGAGCGCGGAATTGGGCTTTGTGCTCATCGTAATATTTGCCGATCACTTCCGGCGTGGGCGCGGCGATATCGCCGGCCTGGGCGCGATCCAGCACGACATAATCGATGGTGCGCTGCTCGTTCTGATAGCGATTGACGGCATCCGCCAGGGTTTTCGGCGCGGTGAGGCCGCCGCTCACCGTATCGGCGAGCTCTCGGCGCAGCGCGACGCGTCGCTGCTCCGCCGCATAACGCGCCTCGGTGAAGCCGGCGGCCCGGATCATTTGCTGGAACCGAAACGGGTCGAACTGCCCGGTGGGCCCCACGAAATTCGTGTCCGACGTGATCTCGCGGGCAATCTCCGCATCGGAAAGATTGAGCCCGAGCTGGCGCGCCCGCTCGTCCAGGGAAGCCTCCGTCATGAGCTGACCGAGCAGCTGCCGCTCGAGGCCGAGCGCGCGGGCCTGATCCGCGGTGATGGGCCGGCCGAGCTTGCGGCCGAGCTGCTGCAGGTGCTCGTTGTAGGCGCGCCGGAACTGCTCGATGCCGATCTCGGTGGAGCCGATCTTGGCGAGACTCGACCGGCCGAAGCCGCGGAAAATGTCGCCGATGCCCCAGACCGCGAAGCTGAGCGCCAAAAACCCGAACAGGCCGGCCATGACCAGCTTGCCGAGCCAATGGGAGGAGGCTTTGTGCAGACCTCGAAGCATGATCCTGCGATCGGGTGAGGGCGGTCGGCGGCAAAGCCGGGTCCCGCAAGGCGGCGCATCATAAGGATCGAGGCGGCAGCCCGCAACCGACCCGTTGGGACTCTTTCGCGCACCTTGGCGCTCTGCTAAGCGCTCGCAGGATCGCCTTTGGGGCGAGGAAGGGAAAACGCAGATGCCGAACCGGCGTCCGCTCGTCGCGGGCAATTGGAAGATGCACGGCCTGCGGGCTTCCGTCGCGCAGCTCGAAGCCATCCTGCGCGGATGCGGCCGGGTCCGGGGCGATGTCGACCTGATGGTCTGTCCGCCGGCGACCCTGATCGCGGCGTTTGCCACGGCGGCCGAAGGCTCGCGCGTCGCCATCGGCGGGCAGGATTGCCACGCCGAACCGTCGGGCGCCTATACCGGCGATATCTCCGCGGAGATGCTCGCCGATGCCGGCGCGCGCGCGGTGATCGTCGGCCATTCGGAACGCCGGAGCTATCACCGCGAAACCGATGCGGATGCGCACGCGAAGGCGCTCGCCGCCCGGCGGGCCGGGCTCGTTGCGATCGTCTGCATCGGGGAAACCCAGGCCGAACGCGCCGCCGGCCGAACGCTCGCCGTCGTCGAGCGCCAGCTTGCCGGCTCGGTGCCGGATCGGGGAGAGCCCGACAATCTGGTGATCGCCTATGAGCCGGTGTGGGCGATCGGCAGCGGCCTGACGCCGACCGCGGCGGACATCGAGGAGGTTCACGGCATGATCCGCGAGCGGTTGGCGAAGCGGTTCGGTGCACCGAGCGAGGGAATTCGGGTGCTGTACGGCGGATCGGTCAAGCCCGGGAACGCCCGCGAGCTGCTGGCGGTCCGGGGCGTCGACGGCGCGCTCGTCGGCGGCGCGAGCCTGAAAGCCGAAGATTTCCTGGCCATCGCGGCCGCCTACGCATGATGCCGCATGAAGACACGTCAGTCGCGGTGCCGCGAGGGTCAGATCAATCGGCGAAGAGGCTGAGCGATCCCTTGACGAGGGTGGCAATGCCGCGGGGGATCGTGTAGAGAGCCGCGACTTCCTATATGCGGGAAATCGGGAACCCGGCGGGACGCGGCCGGTAATTCCGGCTTTGATCGAGATTCGCGGATGCAGACCGTCATTATCGTGATCCATCTCATGGTCGTGCTGGCCATGACCGGGGTCGTCCTGTTGCAGCGCTCCGAAGGCGGAGGGCTCGGCATGGGGAATACCGGGGGGTTCTTGACCAGCCGCGGCAGCGCCAACGTATTGACCCGCACCACCGCGACCCTTGCGGCGGTATTTTTCGCCACCAGCCTGGTGCTCTCGATCCTCGCCGGCTGGGACCGCAAGCCGCATTCGATCCTGGAAGGGACCCCCTTGACCCAGCCTGCGGGCCCCGCGGGCGCTCCGCAGCCGCTTGCGCCCGGCGGGCGCGGCGTCCTCGATACGCTGCGCCAGCAAGGTCAGTCCTCCGGCCAGCAGGGCCAGCCGGCCACTCCCGCCGCGCCGCCCGCGCCCGCGCCGGCCGGGCCGCAGGTGCCGCAATCGAAATAGGGGACATCCAGAGGGCCGGAGATCCGGCCCTCCGGCTTTTTGGGCAAATCGGACTCGGCGAATCGAAGGTAGCGGGTTAAAAGTTGGGCCCCATGGCGCGGTACGTGTTCATCACCGGCGGCGTGGTCTCCTCCCTCGGGAAGGGTTTGGCATCGGCGGCGCTCGGCGCGCTGCTGCAGGCGCGCGGTTATCGCGTGCGCCTGCGCAAGCTCGACCCCTATCTCAACGTCGACCCCGGCACGATGTCGCCCTACCAGCACGGCGAGGTCTTCGTCACCGACGACGGCGCGGAGACCGACCTCGATCTCGGCCATTACGAACGTTTCACCGGCCGTCCGGCGAGCCGCCAGGACAACATCACGACCGGCCGCATCTATCAGGAGATCCTCGCCAAGGAACGCCGCGGAGACTATCTGGGCGCGACCATCCAGGTCATTCCCCATGTCACCAACGCCATCAAGGAATTCGTTCTCGAGGGCAACGAGGGGTTCGATTTCGTCCTGGTCGAGATCGGCGGCACGGTCGGCGACATCGAGGGGCTGCCGTTCCTCGAGGCGATCCGCCAGCTCGGCAACGAGCTGCCGCGGCGCCATGCAATCTATATCCACCTCACCTTGTTGCCGTTCATCCCGAGCTCGGGCGAGCTGAAGACCAAGCCGACCCAGCATTCGGTGAAGGAGCTGCGCTCGATCGGCATCCAGCCGGACATCCTGCTGTGCCGGACCGACCGAGAAATCCCGCGGGACGAACGGCGCAAGCTCTCGCTGTTCTGCAATGTGCGCGAAAGCGCGGTGATCGAGGCGCGCGACGTCGACAATATCTACGCGGTGCCGGAGGCCTACCACGCCGAGCGGCTGGACTTCGAGGTGCTCGAAGCGTTCGGGATCGAACCCGGCGCGGCTCCCGATCTCGACCGCTGGCGGCTCATCAACGAGCGCATCCGCAATCCGGAAGGCGCGGTGACGATCGCGGTGGTGGGCAAATATACCGGCCTCAAGGACGCCTATAAGTCGCTGATCGAGGCGCTTTCCCACGGCGGCATCGCCAACAAGGTCAAGGTCAATCTCGACTGGATCGAAAGCGAAGTATTCGAGCGCGAAGATCCCGCGCCCTTCCTCGAGCACGTCAACGGCATTCTGGTGCCGGGCGGCTTCGGCCAGCGCGGCGCCGAGGGCAAGATCCGCGCGGCGCAATTCGCGCGCGAACGCCACGTGCCCTATTTCGGCATCTGCTTCGGCATGCAGATGGCGGTCGTCGAGGCGGCGCGGAATCTATGCGGGATCGAGGAAGCGAATTCGACCGAGTTCGGCCCGACTTCGGCGCCGGTCGTGGGCCTGATGACGGAATGGCTCAGAGGCAATGCACTCGAGAAGCGCCGCGCGGACGGCGATCTCGGCGGGACCATGCGGCTCGGCGCCTATCCGGCGCTGTTGCAGCCCGGAAGCCATGTCGCGGCCATCTACGGAAAGACGGAAATTTCCGAGCGCCACCGCCACCGCTACGAGGTCAACACCAACTACAAGGGTCGGCTCGAGCAACGCGGCATGCGGTTCTCCGGCATGTCGCCCGACGGCATCCTGCCGGAGATCATCGAGTACCAGGACCATCCCTGGTTCATCGGCGTGCAATTCCATCCCGAGCTGAAATCCCGGCCGTTCGAGCCGCACCCGCTGTTCTCCTCCTTCGTCGAGGCGGCGGTGGAGCAGAGCCGGCTGGTGTAGCGCGCGAGGCCGGACACGGTCATCTTCGAATCCCCGGCTCGGCGTTGACCGCAAGCGGCCGCCAACGCATGGTCCCGGCATGCGTGTCGAGGCAAACATCGATCCGGCGCCCAATGCCGTGGTCAGAGTCGGCAACGTGCGCTTCGGCAACGCGTTGCCGCTCGTGCTCATCGCCGGGCCGTGCGCGCTCGAGAGCCGCCAGCATGCGCTGGAGATGGCATCCGCGCTCAAGGAGATCGCGCAAAAGCTCGGAATCGCGCTCGTCTACAAGACCTCGTTCGACAAGGCGAACCGCACCGGCCCGAGAAGCGCGCGCGGCCTCGGGCTGGAACCCGCGCTGCCGATCTTCGCCGAGATTCGGGACAAGCTCGGCGTTGCCGTGCTCACCGATGTGCACGAACCGGCCCAGTGTGCCGATGCGGCGAAAGCGGTCGACATCCTGCAGATCCCGGCGTTCCTCTGCCGGCAAACCGATCTCCTTGTCGCGGCGGCGAAGACCGGTCGGCCGATCAATGTCAAAAAGGGCCAGTTTCTCGCGCCCTGGGACATGGCCAACGTGGTGGCGAAGATCACCGGAGCGGGAAATCGCAACGTCCTCGTCACCGAGCGCGGGGTTTCGTTCGGCTACAACACGCTGGTCTCCGATTTCCGCGCCTTGCCGATCCTCAAGCGAACCGGCGCGCCGGTGATTTTCGACGCCACCCATTCGGTGCAGCAGCCGGGCGGCCAGGGTGCGGCTTCGGGCGGCGAGCGCGAGTTCGTGCCGGTGCTGGCCCGGGCGGCCGTGGCCGTCGGGGTGGCAGCCGTTTTCATCGAGACCCACGAGAACCCCGACCGGGCCCCTTCGGATGGCCCCAACATGATACCGCTCCAGGATCTGCCCGGGCTTCTTCGCGTGCTCATCGAGTTCGACCGCCTGGCCAAGGCACCGGCCCCCTGACACCGACGCTATCTTGGACGGCGTTGCCGATGCCTCCGAAGCCCGTGCAAGCCCTCGACACCCCGCTCGAATTGGCCCGCCGCAATGCCCGCCGCGTGCTGGCCGGGGTGAGCACCGTCGCCTTCGCGACCTCGCTCTTCACCCGCGCGATCGATCCGATCATTCCGCCGATCGCCGGCGACCTCGGCGTTGCACCCGAGACCGTGGCGCTGTTGTCGACGGCCTTCTCGCTGCCGTTTGCGCTGATCCAACCGATCCTCGGGCCGCTCGCCGACGCATTCGGCAAGACGCGGATCATGACGCTGTGTCTCGTCGTCCTGACCGGGACCGCCGCGATCGGCGCCATTGCGACGAGCTTCCCGGTCCTGCTCGTTTCGCGGATCCTCGCCGGCATTGCCGCCGGCGGGATATTCCCGGTCTCGCTTGCCATCGTCGGCGATCTCGTTCCGGTGGCGGAACGACAGATCGCGCTCGGCCGGTATTTGGCCGTGGTGATCTCCGGAAATTTCCTGGGCGGCTCGCTGGCCGGCGTCGTGGCCGACCTGATCGGATGGCGCGGCGTGTTCGTCGTGATCGGTTGCTGCGGTGCCGCTGCGTTTGTCGCCTCGAGATTCGGCTTTGCCGGGCAGGAGAGGCCGGCCGGGACTCACCTCGAAATCCGTGCCGTTCCGGGCCTGTTCCGCGCCATCATGAGCAATCCGCGGGCAAAGATCTGCTATGCGGCCGTGTTTCTCGAGGGTGTGGCGATCTTCGGTCTGTTCCCCTACGTGGCGCTGCTGCTGCTTGCGCGGGGTGAGCCAAGAGCCTCGATCGCGGGCTTGGTCCTGGGCGGATTTGCGCTCGGCGGCGTGGCCTATGCGTTGATGGTCCGCCTGCTGGTGGCAAGATTCCGCACAAATCGCCTCATGCTGGGTGGGGCCGCGGTGGCTGGGCTCGCGCTTCTCGCCGCGGCATTCCGGGTACCGTGGACCGCCGAGATGGCGGTCTTTGGGTTCATCGGCTACGGCTTTTACATGCTGCACGGCTGCATCCAGGTGCAGGCCACGGAAATCGCGCCGGGAGCCCGCGGTGCGGCCATGGCGCTTCACTCCTTCTTCTTCTTTACCGGCCAGGCGATCGGACCGTTGTTCTACGGCTTCGGCTTCCTTCATTTCGGAACCGTGATAACGCTCGCGCTCGGCGGCGCCATCATGCCTTTGGTCGGCGTGCTCGCGTCCCGGTTGGTGCCGGATCGGCCCGCGGGTGCGTGAACGGATGCCGCACCTGCCATGCCGCCGCCGCCTGAAACCGGCGCAAGGGCCTTGCCGGATCGAGCAAGAGAGCCGATTATAGGGTCCAACGGCCTGGGGTGCCGCAGAGCGCGGCTGAGATCAAACCCATCGAACCTGTCTGGGTCATGCCAGCGTAGGGAGCCGCCGATGGCCACAGCCCATCGTCGATCGAGCGAAAAACCAACGGTGCTGATCGTCGGCGCCGGCGTCGTCGGGCTGGGGATCGCCTGGCGGCTCGCCCAGCGCGGCGCCGCCGTCACTTTGTTCGATCGGACCGCGGCCGGTTCGGGTGCGAGCCATGCGGCCGCGGGCATGCTCGCGGCATGCGCCGAGGCCGAGCCCGGAGAGGAGAACCTGATCGCGCTCGGCCGCCGCAGCCAGGCCCTGTGGCCGGACTTTGCCGCCGAACTGGAAAAGCTCACCGGTCAGTCGGTCGACCTGCGCCGCGAGGGAACCTTGGTCGTGGCGCTCACCGCGGACGACCAGGCGCGCCTCCAGCATCACCTGGAGTTCCAGCAGTCGCTCGAGCTTCCGGTCGAGTGGGTTTCCGCCCGGGAAGCGCGGCGGCGAGAACCGCATCTTGCCGCCATTGCCGGAGCGGTATGGAGCCCCGAGGACGGTCAGGTCGACAACCGCAAGCTCGTCGCCGCATTGAAGCTCGCCTGCGCAAGCGCCGGGGCGGACATCCGGGAGCACCGGCCGGTCCGCCGCATCGTGATCACCAACGGCCGCGCCGTCGGGGTCAAGCTCGCGGACGGCATGGAGCATCGCGGGGACATCGTCGTGCTCGCGGCCGGCGCGTGGTCGCGCAGCATCGAGGGCCTGCCTTCGGCACTGCGGCCGCCGGTGCGGCCGGTCAAGGGGCAAATGATCGCCTTGCAAATGGATGCCGCGGCGCCGCTCGTCACCCATGTGGTATGGGGTCCGAACGTCTATATGGCGCCACGGCTGGACGGACGGTTGATCGTGGGCGCTAGTGTGGAGGAGAAGGGGTTCGACACCACGATCACGGCAGGTGCAGTGCTCGCCATGCTCGAGGCGGCTTGGCGGGTGTTTCCCGCCATCGAAGAGCTGCCGATTGCCGAAATGTGGGCCGGTCACCGGCCCGGCAGCCGCGACGATGCGCCGATCCTGGGACATGGGCCCGTGGAGGGCCTTGTTTATGCAACCGGGCATCATCGCAATGGCATTCTGCTGGCGCCGGTCACGGCCGATGCGATGGCTCGTCTGGTGCTCGACGGCACAATGGACCCGGTGATCGCACCGTTCGGGCTCGACCGCTTCTTGTCGGCGCCGGCGAGGTCGGCGGCGCAATGACCGACCTCGCGCCCGCCGCGCCTTTTGTTCGCGTCAACGGCCAGGACGAGCCGTTGCGCGCGCAAACCGTCGCGGCCCTGCTTGCGGAGCGGGAGATTTCGACCGACATGCGGGGCATCGCGGTGGCGGTGAATGGCCGGGTGGTCCCGCGGGCCGACTGGCCCGATACCACCCTTGCCGCCGGCGATACGATCGAGATCGTGCTCGCCCGGCAGGGTGGGTGAGATGAGTGAGAGAATGATGTCCGATATTCTCAAGATCGCAGACCGAACGTTTCGCTCCCGGCTGTTTCTCGGCACCGCCGGCTATCCGAATCGGCAGATCCTGCTCGACGCGCTCGCCGCGAGCGGCGCGGAGATGGCGACCGCCTCGATCCGCCGTATCAGCCTTGCCGGCGAGGAGGAGAGCCTGGTCGACCTGCTCGCGGGCCGGGTGCAGTTCCTGCCCAACACCGCGGGGTGCCAGACCGCCAAGGACGCCGTGCTCACCGCCGAGCTGGCGCGCGAAGCGCTCGGCACCGATTGGATCAAGCTCGAGGTGATCGGGGACCGCGAGCTGCTCTATCCCGACGTCGAGGAACTCGTGCACGCGACCGAGACGCTGGTCGCCAAGAATTTCGTGGTCCTGCCGTATTGCAACGAGGACCCGGTCACCTGCCGCAAGCTCGCCGATGCGGGTGCCGCCGCGGTGATGCCGCTCGGCTCTCCGATCGGCTCGGGGCTCGGCATCTCCAATCCGCATTTGATCGAATTGCTGTGCGCGCGCTCCCCGGTTCCGGTCGTGCTCGATGCCGGCATCGGCACGGCGTCCGACGCCGCCTTTGCGATGGAGCTCGGGTGCGCGGCGGTATTGGTCAACACCGCGATCTCCAAGGCGCGCGACCCGGTAGGGATGGCGGCCGCGATGCGGGCGGCGGTCGAGGCGGGGCGCCTCGCGCGGCTTGCGGGCCGTATTCCGAAGTCGAGGAACGCCGAGCCGTCGAGCCCGCAGTTCGGTCTCGTCGGGACGTGAAGCTGCCCGATCCCGCGCTGCTGGTGATTACCGATCGACGGCAGGCGCGAACGCCGATCGCGGACATCGTCGAGGCTGCTTGCGCCGCCGGCTGCCGCTGGTTCAGCGTGCGCGAAAAGGATCTTCCCGCCGACGAGCAGGTCGCCCTGGCAAAGAGCCTGCTGCCGGTTGCGCGCCGCTTCGGCGCGCGATTGATGCTCCATGGCGACGCCGGGCTTGCCGAGGTTGCCGGCCTCGACGGCGTCCACCTGCCGGCCGCAGGCGATGCGGCGCACGCACGCGCATGGCTCGGCAGCGAGCGTCTCGTCGGCATTTCGATCCACGGCGTGGTCGAAGCGTCAAAGCTCGATCCGGCGCTGGTCGATTATGCGATCGCGGGGCCCACTTATGAGACGGAGAGCAAGCCGGGTTACGGACCCGCACTCGGCGCGCAGGGCATCGCGGCGATCGTGGCCGCCGCTGGGGTTCCGATCCTGGCCATCGGCGGGGTCACAGCGGATTCCGTGCGCCCTGTGTTGAAAAGCCGAGCAGTGGGGATCGCGGTGATGGGATCGGTGATGCGGTCGAGCGCGCCCGGAGCGGAAATCAAGCGACTGCTCGCGGCGCTTGCCGCTCCGGTGTGAGAGCGGGCATGTTGATCGTCCGCGCAAGATGCTCGGCGCGTCGTGCGCTGCAATCCGTGGAGCGAAAATCATGGCGGAATTGGCGGACAAGGTCGCGCTCGTGACCGGATCGAGCCGAGGGCTCGGCCGGGCCATTGCCTTGGCGCTTGCCGCGGCCGGGGCCGACGTCGCGGTCAATTACCGCACCAATCGCCAGCAAGCGGATGCGGTCGCCGCCGAGATCCGCAAGCTCGGGCGGCGAGCCATTGCGATCGGCGCGGATGTGTCGCAGCAGGCCGACGTGACACGGCTGGTCGGCGAGGCCAAAGCGCAGCTCGGGGTCATCACGATCCTGGTCAACAACGCCGGCATCGCGCGCGTCGAGCCGATCGACGCGATCAGCGAGGAGAACTGGGACGAGATGATGGCGACCAATCTCAAATCCGCGTTCCTGGTGACGAAGGCGGTGCTGCCCGGCATGCGCGAGGCGGGATGGGGGCGGATTCTCAACATGTCGTCGGTGGCCTCGCAGATCGGCGGCATCGTCGGACCGCACTATTCGGCGTCGAAGGCGGGCCTGATCGGGTTCACGCATTGGCTCGCCGCATATTTTGCCAAGCACAACATCACCGCCAATGCGCTCGCCCCCGCGCTGGTCGAGAGCGACATGGTCACCGCCGATCTGCGGGCGCGGCCGGACCGCATCCCGATCGGCCGCTTCGGCAAGCCGGAGGAGCTCGCCGCCATTGCGGTTGCGGTTCTCGCGAACGGCTACATCACGGGGCAGACCATCAACCACAATGGCGGGCTGTACATGTCGTCGTGAAGCCATGGATGCGGGGGTCGCCGGTCACCGCCTTGCCTCATTTCATTGGCATCCGTTGCGCCGACCTCGTATCGTCCGTGCCGGTCCGCGGGCGAAGTTTTGGGGAGGGGACTATGCGGTCGGCGTCCATCTGGGGGATGCATTGTGCCGTGCTGCTGGCGGGATGCTTCGCGGCGCAGGCCGGCCAACTTGCCGACGACCCGGATGCGCCCTGGATCCCGGGGCTGCCGATCGCCAATTCGTTCGCCGGCATCGTCGAGCTCGATTCCGATCCTTCCGGCGCGGAAGCGACGACCTCGCTGGGCGGCAGCTGCCTGACACCGTGCGCGCTCGAACTTTCTGCGGAAGGGCCCTTCACCGTAACGTTCACGCACGAGGGCTATGAGCCGACGACGGTGCAGGTGAAAATCCAGCATGCCCGGATGGGCGTATCCGAGCGGAAATTCGCGCCCAATCCGGTGTCTGCCCAGCTTGCCGCGGTCGCCCCGCCGCCGCCACCACCGGCTCCGAAAGCGCCGCCGAAAAAGCCGGTCGCAACGGCGCAGCCGCCGCAAGCGGCGCCCAGGAAGCCCGTCGCAGCCGTGCAACCGGCGGCGCGACCCGCGCCGGCTCAGTCCGGGGGGCCGGCGGAGGCGAAGCCGATCGCGGGCATCAATGCCCGTCCGATCGTGCCGGCGGATGCGGCCCGATCCAATGCGCAGCCGCCGCAAGCGGCGCCAGAAAAACTCGGTACAGCCGGGCAATCGCCCGCGCCGTCGGTGCCGGCTCAGGCCGCGTGGCCGGCCGAGGTGAAGCCGATTACGGGGATCAACTCCGGTCCGATCGTGCCGCCGGCTGCGTCTCGATCGAGCGACACCGTCGGGCGGCGCTGGCTTGAGAATTTCGACAAGCCGGCCTCGGATCCGAAGTAGTTGCGGGTCGGGACAAGTGTTATTTCGTAAAGTCGGCGAGTATTTCGGTCGGGGCGCGCCCGCGTACGAGAAGCATTGTCACCCGCGCGCGCGGTAGGGCGGCACGCCCTGGTCGGGCAGCCAGACGCCGGCCGGCAGCTTCCCGGTCTGCCAGAATACGTCGATCGGAATGCCGCCGCGCGGATACCAATAGCCGCCGATCCGAAACCAGCGCGGCGCGAGCAAGGCCGCGAGCCGTTTGCCGATGCCGATGGTGCAATCCTCGTGGAAGGCGCCGTGATTGCGGAAGCTCGCCAGATAGAGTTTCAGCGATTTCGATTCGAGCAGCCAGGCTTTCGGCGCGTAATCGATGACCAGCAGGGCGAAATCTGGTTGCCCGGTGATCGGGCACAGGCAGGTGAATTCCGGCGCGGTGAAGCGCGCGACATAGACCGTGTCCGCATGCGGGTTCGGCATGCGGTCGAGCTCTGCCTCGTCCGGCGACGACGGGATGCGGCTCGGCTTTCCCAGTTGCAGCGGTCTTCTTGCCATGCGCGTCTTGCGGGCGGGGCGGCAGCGTTCGCGTCAGACCGCGGTGATGTGGTTGCGCAGCTCGAGCGGATGATCGACATGCGGCAGCGGCTCGAGCCCCGACCCGGTGCCGTGGATGATCACGTCGCCGTAATCGAGCATGCGGCCGAGGATCGTCTGGTCGACGTCCACGCTCTCGACCTTGTCCATGTGCATTTCCACGGTGTAGCGGCGGATGAACCCGCGCTTGTAGATGATCCGCCGATCGGTGACCGCGATCTCCGTGGTCACCCGCTGAAACCACGCGCGCGCCAGCAGGACGGTTCCGACGATGAAGATGACGGCCGCCATGAACAAGACGAGATAATGGTAGAAGCCGGCCTCGCTCGGCAGAATGCCGGCGAGAACGCCGGCGACGGCCCACAGAAACAGCCCCGGCAGATAGGTGACCCAGGAGATCCGGGCGATGTGTCGCACGCTCTCGCCTTCCTGCAGGACACGGTCGACATAGGGCATGAGGGCCCTCCGCGGAACTCGCCTGATGCGCCCGGCTTGGCGCGACCCACGGCATTCGCTACAAGCGGCGCGCAGCGAATGCAACAGCGAACCTCCCCGCCATGACTGCGATCGTCGACATTATCGGACGCGAGATTCTGGACAGCCGCGGCAATCCCACCGTCGAGGTCGATGTCGTGCTCGAGGACGGCTCGCGCGGGCGTGCGGGGGTGCCCTCCGGGGCCTCGACCGGCGCGCACGAGGCGATCGAGCTTCGCGACGGCGACAAGGCCCGCTTTCTGGGCAAAGGCGTGCGCAAGGCGGTCGACGCGGTCAACGGCGAGATCTTCGATGCCGTCGGCGGGATGGACGCGGAGGCGCAGGTCAAGATCGACGAGACCCTGATCGCGCTCGACGGCACGCCCAACAAGGGGCGGCTCGGCGCCAACGCCATTCTCGGCGTCTCGCTGGCGGTGGCCAAGGCGGCGGCAGCGGCGAACGATCTGCCGCTCTACCGCTACGTCGGGGGAACCTCGGCGCGCCTGCTGCCGGTGCCGATGATGAACGTCGTCAACGGCGGCGTCCACGCGGATAATCCCATCGATTTCCAGGAATTCATGATCATGCCGGTCGGCGCGCCGAGCTTGGCCGAGGCGGTGCGGATGGGCTCCGAGGTGTTCCATACGCTGCGCAAGGCGCTCAAAGACGCCGGCCACAATACCAACGTCGGGGACGAAGGCGGATTTGCGCCCAACCTGCCGTCGGCGGATGCTGCGCTCGGCTTCATCATGAAAGCCGTCGAAAGCGCCGGGTTCAAGATCGGCGATGAAATCGTGCTCGCGCTCGATCCCGCCGCGAGCGAGTTCTTCAAGAACGGCCGCTACGAGTACGCCGGCGAGGGCACGATGCGCTCGCCGGAGCAGCAGGCCGAATATCTCGCGGATCTTGCCGCGCGCTACCCGATCGTCTCGATCGAGGACGGCATGGCGGAAGACGATTTCGTCGGCTGGAAGCTCTTGACCGACCGCATCGGAAAAAAATGCCAGCTGGTCGGCGACGATATTTTCGTCACCAACGTGACGCGGCTCAAGGACGGCATCGAACGCGGCATCGCCAACTCGATCCTGATCAAGGTCAACCAGATCGGAACGCTCACGGAAACGCTCGCCGCCATCGATATGGCACACCGCGCCGGCTATACCGCGGTGATGTCGCACCGGTCCGGCGAGACCGAGGATGCGACCATTGCCGATCTCGCGGTGGCGACCAATTGCGGGCAGATCAAGACCGGCTCGCTCGCGCGCTCCGACCGCACGGCGAAATACAACGAGCTGATCCGCATCGAGGAGGAGCTGGGAGCGCAGGCGGTGTTTGCCGGACGCGGCGTGCTCAAATCGCGCGGTCTTTGAAGCCTACTTGGGACTCCGTATCCCGACCTCTGCGCCGTCACCCTGAGGTGCTGGCCCGTAGCGACAGCCCAAACGCCCGCTCGCGCCTGATGGCGGGCCAGCCTCGAAGGGCGACGGCGGAGCCCGGGCCAGCCGTCCTTCGAGGCTCGGCGCTTCGCGCCTCGCACCTCAGGATGACGGCTGGATTACAGACTTAAAGCCGGGCGGATTGGCATAGCGGTAGCGATTTGCCCGCCGTTAAGCCCAGGGTAACGCGGCTGCGGTCATGGTGCCTCCATGGTCACCCGCAATCGGCTGCGAGCCGCGCTCACCGCGATCGGTCTTTACATCGGCGCTGCGCTGCTGATCGGCTATTTCGGCATCAACGCCTATACCGGGGCGCACGGGCTCAAAGCCAAACAGGACCTCTCCCAGCAGATGGACGAGCTCTCGAAAGAGCTCGCGAGGCTCAGGTTCGAGCGGGCGAACTGGGAGCACCGCGTGAGGCTGTTGCGCGCGGATCGCCTCGATCCGGATATGCTCGACGAGCGGGCGCGGGCGATGCTCGACTATGTCCATGCCAACGATCTGGTGCTGATGCGCAAGCCGCGGTGAGGCCCGCCGCAGGGCGGCCGGTCGCTTCGTTCCAGCAAGAAATTCGTTTTGTCGACCAGTGATTTGGCGGCAGCGCCCGATAGGATGCTCCGCGCTTCCGCGCCCTCGCGTTTTGGGCTATGGCTTGCCGACGCTCGCCCGCTATGATCCCGAGGAGCCCCATGGCAGTTGCCAAGAACAAGCCCGTGGCGCCAAGCGCCGCACGCCGCGGAGCGGCGGAAAAGCCGGACAAACCGGACGAGGTCCCCGCCTTCTCCAAGGACGACGAGCTCCAAGCCTATCACGACATGCTGCTCATCCGGCGCTTCGAGGAGAAGGCCGGACAGATGTACGGCATGGGCCTGATCGGCGGGTTCTGTCACCTCTATATCGGCCAGGAAGCCGTCGTCGTCGGCATGCAGATGACGCTCAAAGAGGGCGATGAAGTCATCACCGGCTATCGCGATCACGGCCACATGCTCGCCTGCGGCATGGACCCGAAGGGCGTCATGGCGGAATTGACCGGGCGCCGCGGCGGCTATTCCAAGGGCAAGGGCGGCTCGATGCACATGTTCTCGGTCGAGAAGGGATTTTTCGGCGGCCACGGCATCGTCGCCGCCCAAGTCCCGATCGGCACCGGCCTCGCCTTCGCCAATCGCTACCGCGGCAACGACAACGTATCGCTGACCTATTTCGGCGACGGCGCCGCCAACCAAGGCCAGGTCTACGAGAGCTTTAACATGGCGGAGCTGTGGAAGCTCCCCGTCGTCTACGTGATCGAGAACAACCGCTACGCCATGGGGACCTCGGTGACCCGGTCCTCGGCCACCACCGACCTGTCGCGGCGCGGGCTCTCGTTCAACATTCCGGGCACGCAGGTCGACGGCATGGACGTGCGGGCCGTGCGCGCGGCGGGCGAAAAGGCGGTCGCTTGGTGCCGCGAGGGCAGGGGGCCCTGCATCCTCGAAATGCTGACCTACCGCTATCGCGGGCATTCGATGTCGGATCCCGCGAAATACCGCTCGCGCGAAGAGGTGCAGAAGATGCGTACCGAGCACGATCCGATCGAGCAAGTGCGCACCCGGCTGGTCGGCAGCGGCATGGCGAGCGAGGACGAGCTGAAGAAGATCGACGCCGCGGTGCGCGACGTCATCAACGAAGCGGCGGAATTCGCCACCAACAATCCGGAGCCGGATCCCTCCGAGCTCTATGCCGACGTTTTGCAGTGAATAGGACGACGGTTTCGCTCGCGCGCTGCTCGGCCAATCACGAGGATCAGGGACGCCAATGCCGATTCAGGTGCTGATGCCCGCGTTGTCGCCCACCATGGAGAAGGGCAACCTCGCCAAGTGGATCAAGAGCGAGGGCGACAAGATCAAGGCTGGCGACGTCATCGCCGAGATCGAGACCGACAAGGCGACCATGGAGGTCGAGGCGGTCGACGACGGCACGCTCGGCAAGATCCTGGTGCCGGAGGGAACCGCCGACGTTGCGGTCAACACGCCGATCGCGATGATTCTCGCCGAGGGCGAAGACGCGGGCGCGCTGAAGGGCGCGGCCCCGGTGCAGGCACAGAAGGTTGCGGAATCCGCGCCGCCCGCGCCCGCGCGCGCGCAAGCGGAGCAGCCGGCGCCTGCAATAGCGCGCGCCCCGCAGGCGCCGCCGCAGCCGCAGCCTCCCGCGGCGCCGCAGCCGCAGGCCGAGCTCGAGCCGGAGGTGCCCGAGGGCACCGAGATGGTGACGATGACCGTGCGCGAAGCCTTGCGCGACGCCATGGCCGAGGAGATGCGCCGCGACGAGACCGTGTTCGTCATCGGCGAGGAGGTCGCGGAATATCAGGGCGCCTACAAGGTCACGCAGGGCCTGCTGCAGGAGTTCGGGGAGCGCCGGGTGATCGATACGCCGATCACCGAGCACGGGTTCGCAGGCCTCGGGGTCGGCACCGCGCTCGCGGGACTGAAGCCGATCGTCGAGTTCATGACCTTCAATTTCGCCATGCAGGCGATGGACCAGATCATCAATTCGGCGGCCAAGACCCATTACATGTCCGGCGGCCAGATGCGCTGCTCGATCGTGTTCCGCGGGCCGAACGGCCCCGCCGCGCGCGTCGCCGCCCAGCACAGCCAGGATTATTCGGCCTGGTATTCGCACGTCCCGGGGCTGAAAGTGATTGCGCCCTATTCGGCCGCCGACGCCAAGGGTTTGCTCAAGTCCGCGATCCGCGACCCCAATCCAATCATCTTTCTCGAGAACGAAATCCTCTACGGGCAATCGTTTCCGGTGCCCAAGCTCGACGATTATCTGGTGCCGATCGGCAAGGCCAAGGTGGTGCGGCCCGGCAACAACGTGACGCTCGTCGCCTGGTCGATGGGCATGAGCTATGCGCTGAAAGCCGCGGACGAGCTCGCCAAGAAGCACATCCTGGCCGAGGTGATCGATCTCAGAACCATCCGGCCGATGGACACCGAGACCATCGTGGCTTCGGTGCAGAAAACCGGACGGCTGGTGACGATCGAGGAAGGCTGGCCGCAGTCGGGTGTGGGCGCGGAGATCGCCGCCCGGGTGATGGAGCAGGCGTTCGATTATCTCGACGCGCCGGTGCTGCGCATCACCGGCAAGGACGTGCCGATGCCCTATGCGGCCAATCTGGAGAAGCTGGCATTGCCCTCGATTGCCGAGATCGTCGATGCCGTCAAAGTCGTCTGCTACCGGTGAACCATGACCAAGAAGCAATATGAACCGCTGCTGATCCCGCCGGGCGCCAGGAAATCCGGCGGCATCGAAGTGCTGCGCGCGGGCATCGCCGAGCAGAACCTGACGATGTCGATCCGCCGCGCGTTCGACGATCCGACGGCCTGGGGCGTGCTGCTGGCGACCGCGGGGCGCCAGGTCGCGCGCATCTACGCCAAGGAAATGGGCCTCGAGGAGGGTGAGGTGCGCGCGCGTATCCTGGCCAAGTTCGAGCTCGAAATGAACTCGGCCGAGGATCCCGGGACCATCACGGCCGCGTGAGATCTCGCCATGCCGATCAACATCCTCATGCCCGCGCTCTCCCCGACCATGGAGAAGGGCAATCTGGCCAAATGGCTGAAGAAGGAGGGCGATGCGGTCAAGGCCGGCGACATCATCGCCGAGATCGAGACCGACAAGGCGACCATGGAGGTCGAGGCGGCGGACGAAGGCGTGCTGGCGAAGATCGTCGTGCCGGAGGGAACCGCGGACGTTCCGGTCAATCAGCTGATCGCGGTGCTCGCCGGTGAAGGCGAGGACGTCAAAGCGGCGGCAGCGGGAGCCAAAGGCGGCGCTGCGCCGGCGCCTGCGGCGGCGCCGAAGCCCGCGCCGGCGGCCGAGGCTCCGGCAAAAGCCGCAGCCGCCCCGACCCCCTCACCCCAACCCCCGGATCAGGTCCGGGGCGGGCTCTCTCCCCAACGGGGAGAGGGAGTTCCGCCGAGCCCGCCGCAGGCTGCCAGGTCCCCCGAGCTTGCGGCGCGAAGCGTCCCGGGTGAGGGCGCTCGGATGGACGGCGGCCGGATCTTTTCCTCGCCGCTCGCGCGTCGGCTCGCCAGGGAGGCGGGCATCGAAATCGGCCGCGTCCAGGGCACAGGCCCGCATGGCCGCGTCATCGCCCGCGACATCGAGGCGGCGAAATCGGGGACCGGCTTGCGGCCGCCCGGGCTTGCCGCGCCCGGGGTTGCGCCTACCGCCGCGCCGATCGCGGTCCGCGGACCGTCGGACGAAAAAATCCGCGCGCTGTTCGAGCCCGGCAGCTACGAGCTCGTGCCGCACGACAATATGCGCAAAATCATCGCGCAGCGGCTCACCGAATCCAAGCTCACGATCCCGCATTTCTATCTGACCGTCGACTGCACGCTCGACACGCTGCTTTCGGCGCGCGAGGAGATCAACGCGAGCGCGCCCAAGGACAAGGACGGGAAACCGGCCTACAAGATCTCGGTCAACGATTTCGTCATCAAGGCGCTGGCGCTCGCGCTGCAAAAGGTGCCGGAGGCGAACGTGACCTGGACCGAGGGTGCGATGCTCAAGCACAAGCATTCCGACGTCGGCGTCGCGGTCGCGATCAAGGGCGGGCTGATCACCCCGGTGGTACGCAAGGCCGAGCAGAAATCGCTCTCCGCGATCTCCACCGAGATGAAGGATTTTGCGGCGCGGGCGCGGGCGAGAAAGCTCAAGCCGGAGGAATACCAGGGCGGCTCGACCGCGGTCTCCAATCTGGGCATGTACGGGATCAAGGATTTCTATGCCGTGATCAACCCGCCGCACGCGACGATCCTTGCGGTCGGCGCCGGCGAGGCGCGCCCGGTCGTGCGCAACGGCAACATCGAGATCGCGCAGATCATGACGGTGGGGCTCTCGACCGACCATCGCGCGGTCGACGGCGCGCTCGGCGCGGAGCTGCTCGGCGCGTTCAGGCAATTCATCGAGAACCCGGTGATGATGCTGGTCTAGATCTGATGACGTCGGCGCGATTCTCAGTGTTCGCCGGCAGCTCGGAAACCCTCTCCCCTTGTGGGAGAGGGTGGTCCCGAGCGGAGCGAGGGACCGGGTGAGGGGTCTCTAGCACTCACCTGAAATTCAATTACCCCTCACCCGCCTCGCGGACTTCGTCCGCTCGGCACCCTCTCCCGCAAGGGGAGAGGGAAATGCCGGCTCGTCTCGTGCACCACCCGCCATTCTGCAGCGGAGGCGGAGGAAAAAGCGAAATGGCTGACACCGCTTTCGACATAATCATTATCGGCTCGGGTCCCGGCGGTTATGTCACCGCGATCCGCGCGGCGCAGCTCGGCTTCAAGACGGCCATCGTCGAGCGCGATTATCTCGGCGGCATTTGTCTGAACTGGGGCTGCATCCCGACCAAGGCGCTGCTGCGCTCGGCGGAGATTTTCCATTATTTCCAGCACGCCAAGGATTACGGGCTTTCGGCGGAGAAGGTCGGCTACGACCCCAACGCGGTGGTCCAGCGCTCGCGCGCGGTTGCCAAACGCCTCAACGACGGCGTCGGTTTTTTGATGAAGAAGAACAAGGTGCCGGTGATCTGGGGTGAGGCTTCGATCGAGGCGCCCGGCAAGGTGACGGTGAAACCGAGGGAAGGCGGCCCGAAGGGCGCGCTGGGACCGGGCTCGTACCAGGCCAAGCACATCATCCTCGCGACCGGCGCGCGGCCGCGCGTGCTGCCGGGCATCACGCCCGACAAGAAACTGATCTGGACCTATTTCGAGGCCATGGTACCGGAAAAAATCCCGAAATCGCTGCTGGTCATCGGTTCGGGCGCGATCGGCATCGAGTTCGCCTCGTTCTTCCGCACGCTCGGCTCCGACGTCACGGTCGTCGAAGTGCTGCCGCAGATCCTCCCCGTGGAGGATGCGGAGATCGCGGCGCTGGCGCGCAAATCGTTCGAGAAGCAGGGCATCAAGATCCTGACCGGCGCCAAGGTGACGGCGGTGGAGAAGAAGGGAGATGGCGTCGTCGCGCAGGTCGCGGACGGCAAGGGCCAGCAATCGATCGCGACCGAGCGCGTCATTTCGGCGGTCGGCGTCACCGGCAATGTCGAAGGGCTCGGGCTGGAGAAGCTCGGAGTGAAGACCGACCGCGGCACGATCGTCATCGACGGCTTGTGCCGCACCAACGTGCCCGGCATCTATGCGATCGGCGACGTCGCCGGCCCGCCCATGCTGGCGCACAAGGCCGAGCACGAGGGCGTCGTCTGTGTCGAGGCGATCAAGGGGCTGAATCCCCACCCGATGGACAAACGGCTGATCCCCGGCTGCACCTATTGCAGCCCGCAGGTCGCCTCGGTCGGACTGACGGAAGCCGTCGCCAAGGAGGCCGGCTACGAGATCCGCGTCGGACGCTTCCCGTTCATCGGCAACGGCAAGGCGATCGCGCTCGGCGAGCCCGAGGGCCTCATCAAGGTCGTGTTCGACAAAAAGACCGGCGCGCTCCTGGGCGCGCACATGGTCGGCGCCGAAGTGACCGAGCTGATCCAGGGCTACGTCGTCGCCATGAATCTGGAGACCACCGAGGAAGAGCTGATGCACACCATCTTCCCGCACCCCACCCTCTCGGAGATGATGAAAGAGGCGGTGCTCGATGCCTACGGGCGGGTGTTGAATATTTGAGATGCATATAGCATGGACTTCTTCCTTCAAATCTCCGAATTCATTCGGAATCTTGGGCTTGTGATTGCAGCGGCAATGGGGATTTACCTGGCATGGCGGCGGGTAGGGGCAGCCACTCAACAGGCGGATGCGTCGCTGCAGCAGGCTGAACTGGCGAGACGGGATCACGTAGCGGAGCTTTTTAACCGAGCGGTGGGGCAGCTCACCCACGAAAAATTGGAGATTCGCCTCGGCGCAGTCTATACTCTGCGACAGATCGCTCGAGACTTTCCGGACCTTTCGGATCCGACGTCTGAGTTACTATCGGCATACCTGAGGGAAAGCGTTGCAGACTACGGAGATAGGGAACCGCCGGTCGATGTTCGGGAGATCATGAAGACGCTGAAAGATCAATTGGTGCTGCGGTGACAAAGATTCCACGACGACGATCCGGTGAGTTCGAGCCATTCACGCTCGACGTGCGGGGGGCATATCTCCGTCGCACAGACTTGAGCTTCGCGAATCTGGAACGGGCAAATCTCAGCCGAGCAGACTTCACGAATGCCAGCTTTCGCGGCGCGGACTTCAAGGACGCTGTTTTGGACGGCACGATCTTGCAAGGCGCGGATTTGACCGGCGCCAAGAATCTTACGTTGGCCCAATTGACAAGGGCGATTATCGACGAAACGACGAAACTTCCCGAAAAATTCTCGATTGAGGAAATCGTGCGGAACCGCCAGTCGGTGGCTTAGGCGTCGGGCCGAACTGGCGCCGCGCGAACGCTTCGAGCCGCTTACGGCGTTTCTCTAGCGGTAGCGCCAGTAGAGAGCGAAATCGGCGGCGAAAGACGCCGATTCATGCGACAGTGCGCCGGGTTCGCCGGCTTGCGGGAGGGCGATTCCGCCCGTAAGTAAAGGCTTGAGCTCATCCATGGCCGTCGTCCTCGACACGCTGCAATCGCCTCGGCCGCGCCATCCGGAAAAGGCGCATCGGCCGGAAACGCCCCTATTGCCCAAGCCCCCGTGGATCCGGGTCAAGGCGCCGGGCTCGCCGGCTTTTGCCGAGACGAGCCGCATCGTCCGCGCCAACGGCCTTCATACGGTGTGCCAGGAAGCCGGCTGTCCCAACATCGGCGAATGCTGGGAGAAGAAGCACGCCACCTTCATGATCATGGGCGATACCTGCACGCGCGCGTGTGCGTTCTGCAACGTGAAGACCGGCTTGCCTGGGCCGCTCGATCCCGCCGAGCCCGAGCACGTGGCAGAAGCGGTGGAGACGCTCGGCTTGAGCCACGTCGTCGTGACCTCGGTCGACCGCGACGATCTTGACGACGGCGGCGCACGGCATTTCGCCGAGGTGATCGCCGCCATTCGCGCCCGCAATCCGCAAACTACCATCGAGGTCCTCACTCCGGATTTCCTGCGCAAGGACGGCGCCGTCGAGATCGTGGTCGCGGCGCGGCCCGACGTGTTCAACCACAATCTCGAGACCGTGCCGTCACGCTATCTCACGGTGCGGCCGGGCGCGCGCTATTTCCACTCGGTGCGGCTCTTGCAGCGCGTCAAGGAGCTCGACCCGCTGATGTTCACCAAATCGGGAATCATGCTAGGGCTCGGCGAGGAGCGCAACGAAGTGCTGCAGCTGATGGACGATCTGCGCAGCGCGGAGGTCGATTTCCTCACCATCGGCCAATATTTGCAGCCGACCCGGCGCCATCACCCGGTGGTGCGGTTCGTCGAACCGGACGAGTTCAAGGCCTATGCGACCATCGCCTACGCCAAGGGTTTCCTCATGGTCTCGTCATCGCCGCTGACGCGGTCCTCGCATCATGCGGGCGAGGATTTCGCGCGCCTGCGCGCGGCCCGGCAGGCGAGGGGCGGGCGCTGACCGAATGCCGCAATTTTCCACCAACCATCGCGTCCAGCATGCGGCGACCGACATGTTCGCCCTCGTCGCCGACGTCGAGCGCTATCCCGAATTCGTCCCCTTGTGCCGCGAGCTGAGAGTGCGCCGGCGCGTCGTTCAGGCCGAGGGCGTGGAAGTGCTCACCGCCGACATGACGGTCGCCTACAAGATGATTCACGAGACCTTCACCAGCAAGGTGGCGCTGGACCGGCCGCGGCTGTGCATCCTGGTCGAATATCTCAACGGTCCGTTCCGCCAGCTCGAGAACCGCTGGATCTTCCGCCCGATCTCGGAGGAGACGAGCGAGATCGAGTTTTTCATTTCCTACGAGTTCCGCAGCCGCGTTCTGGGCGCCTTGATGGGCGCGGTGTTCGACGCGGCGTTCCGCAAATTCGCCGAGGCGTTCGAGCGCCGCGCCGACGCGGTGTTCGCTTAGCCCGACGCCAGCTCCTCTAGCATCGCCAGCGCTTCGAGCACCGAGCGGCGGCGGATTTCCGTCCGGCCGAGATCGCCGTAGCGGCGCTCGCGGCCAAGCAGCGGGCCGCTTCGGCGCGCTGCGGCGAAATACACGAGGCCGACCGGTTTCTGCGCCGTGCCGCCGCCCGGTCCGGCGACGCCGGTGACCGCGGCCGTGACATCCGCGCCGGAGCGTTCGAGCGCGCCGGTCGCCATCGCCTCGGCGGTTTCTTTGCTTACCGCGCCGCGCGTTGCCAACACTGAGGTGGGAACGCCGAGCATCGCCTGTTTGGCGGCGTTCGAATAGGTGACGAAGCCGCGATCGAGCACGTCGGAGGAGCCGGGAATCTCGGTCAGTGCCGCCGCTAGAAGCCCGCCGGTGCAGGATTCGGCAACCGCAAGCTTGAGGTTTTTCGCGCGGCACGCGTCGAGCACCTGCCGTGCCGCGACGCGCAGCGCCTCGTCGATCATGCTCGGATCACCTTCAAGCCCACGGCAGCCGGATCGTGGCAATGGCGAACGCGGCGATGCCTTCGCCGCGGCCGGTGAACCCCAGCTTCTCGCTGGTCGTCGCCTTGAGCCCGACGCGGTCGAGCGCAATGCCGGCGATCTCCGCGATTCGCGTGCGCATTGCGTCGCGATGCGGGCCGATTTTTGGCGATTCGCACACGATCGTCACGTCGAGATGGTTGATCCGGCCGCCGCGCCGGCGTACCCGCTCCGCCGCGAAGGCGAGGAAGCGGTCGGAGGAGGCGTTGCGCCATTTGGGGTCGCTGGGCGGGAAATGCACGCCGATGTCGCCGTCGGCGAGCGCGCCCAGCAGCGCGTCGGTCAGTGCATGCAGCGCGACGTCGGCATCGGAATGGCCGATCAGGCCGCGTCCATGCGGGATGCGCACGCCGCCGAGCGTGACATGGTCGCCTTCGCCGAAGGCGTGGACATCGAAGCCGGTGCCGGTGCGCAGGTCGGCGAGCATGGGCTCGCGTTGGGCGCGCGCGAAATCCTCGGCCGTGGTCAGCTTGATGTTGCCGGCCTCCCCCTCGAACACGCAGACCTTGAGCCCCGCCCATTCGGCCAGCGCCGCGTCGTCGGTGAAACCCTCGCGCCCCTCGGCCGCGGCGCGCCGGTGGGCATCGAGCAGCGGTGAAAACCGGAAGGCCTGCGGGGTCTGGATCATGCGAAGGAGCATACGGTCGAGCGTCTCGACCACTTGCTCGGCCGCATCGACCGTCTTGACGGTATCGGAGACCGGAATTCCGGGGATAGCGGCATCCGCGCCCGTAACGGCCTCGAGAGCCCGAGAGATCAGGGCCGGGGAGGCAAACGGCCGCGCCGCATCATGGACGAGCACGATGTCCGGCCCGCGGGACGCCAGCGCCTCCAGGCCGGCACGGACCGAGGCTTGGCGGGTTGCACCGCCGTAAACCGGTGGCAGGAGCGTTAGACGATCGGCGGCCCGCTCGAACAGCGCATCATCATCGGGATGAATGACCGGTTGAACCGCGCCGATCCGGGCATCCTGCGCGAACAACAGTAGGCTGCGCCGAAGGATCGGCTCGCCGGCTATTTCCTTGTATTGCTTGGGAAAATCCCCACCGGCCCGCACGCCGCGACCGGCAGCGACCACGACCGCCGCGACACCGGACGCCATGTTCGCCCCTTTCGTTCGGTCCAAAGCTCCAACCGGCTTACCGCGTCGGCTGCCGGGCGGCAAAACGATTTTGTGACTAGCGGGGATTGCTGCATTGCAACACTTGCGTCCCGCCTGAAATTGTCTAAACTGTATGCACGACCTGAAATCGCCTAATTAGTGAGCAGCATTCGTGAGCGCGCAAATCGTGCCATTCCGTCGACCCGCCGGCATTACGGTCGGGGGCATGAAATTGCCCAACCGGGTCCTGCTGGCGCCCATGTCGGGCATTACGGACCTGCCGTTTCGGCGGCTGGCGGCGCAGCTTGGCGCGGGGCTGGTGATCTCGGAGATGACGGCCAGTGATGCCCTGGCCGCGGGCGAGGGCGAAGCGCAGCTCAGGGCCGCAGGCGCCGGGGTTGCGCTGCACGCCGTTCAGCTTGCCGGATGCGAGCCGCACTGGATGGCGGAGGGAGCGCGGATCGCGGCCGCGAGCGGCGCCGACATCATCGACATCAACATGGGCTGCCCGGCCAAGCGCGTCACCAACGGATACGCGGGCTCGGCGCTCATGCGCGATCTCGATCACGCCGCGCGCCTCATCGAGGCGGCGGTCGAGGCCGTCGCGGTGCCGGTGACGCTGAAAATGCGACTCGGCTGGGACGAGCACTCGATCAATGCCCCGGAAATGGCGCGCCGGGCCGAGCAGATCGGGATAAGGCTCATCACGATTCACGGCCGCACGCGCTGCCAGTTCTATCAGGGCCGTGCGGATTGGCGCGCCGTACAAGCGGTGACGCAGGCGGTCTCGATCCCGGTCGTGATCAACGGCGACATCTGCGGCTTCGAGGATGCCGACGCGGCGCTCGCTCAATCCGGCGCCGATGCGGTCATGGTCGGGCGCGGCGCACAGGGCCGGCCGTGGTTTCCCGGCCAGCTCGCCCGGTATCTGCAATGCGGAATTCGCGCGCCCGCCCCGCCGATCGAGACCCAGCATGCGCTGACGGCCAGTCTCTATCGGGAAATGCTCCACCATCACGGCAAGGAGGTCGGCCGCCGGCACGCCCGCAAGCACCTGAAATGGGCGCTCGACGTTGCGGCCGAGAGTGCCGGGATCGCTTGCGCCTCCTTCACCCGCTTTCGCAACGAGGCGCTCACCCTGGAGGACGCCGGCCTCGTCACCCGTCGGCTCGCCGACGCCTATTCCGTCTTGTCAGCAAAGGCCGCGGCATGAACGCGATCGAGCCGCAAGCAAGTTCTCTGCTGCCCGGGTCGGCCGACATCGTGTTCAACGCGCTGCCGCATCCGGTGCTGATGGTCGCGCCGGACGGCAGGATCGCCGAGGCCAATGTCGCGGCGGAGGATTTTTTCGAAATCTCCGTGCCGGTCCTGCGCCGTCACGTGCTGCGCGATCTGGTGCCGTTCGGCAGCCCGCTGTTGGCGCTGATCGAGCAGGTCCGCGGCCGGGCCGCCCCGGTCAACGAATATCGGGTCGATCTCGGCACGCCGCGCAATCCCGGCGAACGCATCGTCGACCTGCACGTCGCGCCGGTGCCGGAGCGCCGCGACCACGTGGTGGTGATGCTGCTCGAGCGGACCATCGCCGACAAGATGGACCGCCAGCTCACGCATCGCGGCGCCGCGCGTTCGGTGAGCGCGCTTGCGGCGATGCTCGCGCACGAAATCAAGAACCCGCTGTCCGGCATTCGCGGCGCAGCGCAATTGCTCGAGCAATCGGCCGGTGACGACGATCGCACGCTCACCCGCCTCATCTGCGACGAGGCCGACCGTATCGTGAAACTGGTCGACCGGATGGAAGTATTCTCCGACCAGAGACCGGTCGAGCGCGAGCCGGTCAATATCCACGTGGTGCTCGATCACGTGAAAAGACTGGCCCAGACCGGGTTCGCCCGCCACATCAAGTTCGTCCAGGAATACGATCCGTCGCTGCCGCCGGTGCTCGCCAATCGCGATCAGCTCATCCAGGTGTTTCTCAACCTGGTGAAGAACGCCGCGGAGGCGATCGGAGAAGCGGCGCCGGAAGGCGAGATCCAGCTCACGACTGCGTTCCGCCCGGGCATGCGCCTGTCGCTTCCGGGCAACAAATCGCGGGTGTCCTTGCCGCTCGAATTTTGCGTCCGGGACAACGGGCCGGGAGTGCCCGAAGACCTGATGCCGCATCTGTTCGATCCGTTCGTGACCACCAAGCCGAAGGGGAGCGGGCTCGGGCTGGCGCTGGTCGCAAAAATCATCGGCGATCACGGCGGCATCATCGAGTGCGAGTCGCAGCCGCGTCATACCCTCTTCCGCGTGCTGATGCCGATGTTTACCGAAACCGGACCGGCCGAACTCGCGGGACCTGCCGGAGCCGGCTGAAGAGGATCCCATGCGCGGTGGAAGCATTCTGGTCGCCGACGACGACGCAGCGATCCGCACCGTCCTCAATCAGGCGCTGTCGCGGGCCGGCTACGAAGTGCGTTCGACCGGCAATGCCGCGACCCTGTGGCGCTGGGTCAGCCAGGGCGAAGGCGATCTCGTCATCACCGACGTGGTGATGCCCGACGAGAACGCCTTCGACCTCTTGCCGCGCATCAAGAAGATACGGCCCGACCTGCCGGTCGTGATCATGAGCGCGCAAAACACCTTCATGACCGCGATCCGCGCCTCCGAGCGGGGCGCTTACGAGTACCTGCCCAAGCCGTTCGACCTCAAGGAGCTGATCGGCATCGTCGGCCGCGCCTTGTCGCAGCCCAAGGAGCGGCCCGCGGCCGCCGCCAAGCCCGAGGAATGGGAGGGCATCCCGCTGGTCGGCCGCTCCCCGGCCATGCAGGAGATCTATCGCCTGCTGGCGCGGCTGATGCAGACGGATCTGACCGTGATGATCACCGGCGAATCCGGCACCGGCAAGGAACTCGTGGCGCGGGCGCTGCATGATTACGGCAAGCGCCGCACCGGCCCCTTCGTCGCCATCAACATGGCGGCGATTCCCCGCGACCTGATCGAATCCGAGCTGTTCGGCCACGAGAAGGGCGCCTTCACCGGCGCCAATACCCGCAGCTCCGGCCGGTTCGAGCAGGCGGAAGGCGGCACGCTGTTCCTCGACGAGATCGGCGATATGCCGATGGAGGCGCAGACCCGGCTGCTGCGGGTGCTGCAGCAGGGCGAGTACACGACGGTGGGCGGCCGCACTCCGATCAAATCCGACGTGCGGATCATTGCCGCCACCAACAAGGATCTGCGCGTTCTGATTCAGCAGGGCCTATTTCGCGAGGACTTGTTCTTCCGTCTCAACGTGGTGCCGCTGCGGCTGCCGCCGCTGCGCGAGCGTATCGAGGACGTGCCGGATCTCATTCGGCATTTCTTCGCCCAGGCCGAGCGCGAAGGGCTGCCGCTCAAGCAGCTCGATCAGGGGGCGCTGGAGCGGCTCAAACGCTATCGCTGGCCGGGGAACGTTCGCGAGCTGGAGAATCTGGCGCGGCGTCTCGCCGCGCTCTATCCGCAGGAGACCATCACGACGGCGGTGATGGATTCGGAGCTGGCACAACCCGCGGTCGTCGCAATCGCCGAAGAGGAGCCTGCCGCCGAGGACAAGCTTTCGCTCGCCGTCGAACGGTACCTGAGTAAATATTTCGCCAATTTCGAAAGCACTTTGCCGCCGCCCGGCCTCTATCATCGGATCCTGCGGGAGGTCGAATATCCGCTGCTATCGGCCGCGCTCGCCGCCACGCGCGGCAACCAGATCCGCGCCGCCGATCTCCTGGGCGTCAATCGCAACACGCTACGCAAGAAGATCCGCGAGCTGGAGATCCAGGTGATCCGTTCCTCGGGCTGACCATCGGGGGCTTGAGAATTTTGTGAACGGAAAGCCGGATCGCGCCCCGGAATAGTCGTAATTCTGCAACATTGTTGTAGAAAAGCATCAGTTGGAGCCGAAAGCGCAGGGGGCGGGGGGTCTGCAGGTCCGCTGCGTACCGCTCGCGTCGAGTTCCGCCGGTCCGCAGGCACCCATGACGAGCGCCGAACAAGTCGCCCTCCCGGAGGCCGCCGAAGCCGGCAGGCCGTCGTCCCGGCTCGCAAGCCGGCTCATGGGGCCTGTCGCGGTCGGCTTGGCCCTGCTCTCCGCCGTGGTCACGTTCCTGGTGCTCACCGGCCTCACCCCGGTGGTGCCGACCCACGATGTCGTGGTCCGGGTCCTGTTGGCCAACGCGGCGATGATGCTCGTGCTGCTCGGCATCATCGCCTACGAAGTGTCCAAGATCGTGCTGGCGCGCCGGCGCGGGCGCGCCGGCGCCAAGCTGCACGTGCGGATCGTCGGACTGTTCTCGGTCATTGCCGCAGTCCCGGCGGTGCTGCTGGCGGTCATCGCCAGCATCACGCTCGAGCGCGGGCTCGACCGCTGGTTCTCGACCCGCACGCGGGCCGTGATCGAGAACTCGCTCACCGTCGCCGAAGCCTATCTGCGCGAGCACGCCGCGATGATACGCAGCGATATCCTGGCGATGGGCTACGACATCGGGCGCGCGCGGCCGCTGTTCGACCAGGATCGCGAGCGGTTCCGCCAGTTCCTCAATGCCCAGGCTTCGATCCGCGGCTTGCCCCACGCCATGATGATCCGCGGCGATCTGTCGATCATCGAGCGCGCGGACCTCAAGGCCGGCGGCGACTTCATCGCGCCTTCGAGCGGCGCGCTCAAGGAAGTAGGCGAGAGCGAGCCGCAGATCGCGCTGCTCGCCGAAGCCAAGACCGTCGCCGCAGTGCTCAAGCTGCGCGGCTACGACGATGCGTATCTGTACGTCGCGCGGCCGGTCGATCCGCGCGTGGTCGAACAATTGCAGGCAACCCAGGAGAGCGTGGCGGAATATGCCAGCCTCCAGGCCCGGCGGCTGGGTGTGCAGGTCGCCTTCGCCCTGATGTACACGGTCGTCGCGCTGATCGTGCTGTTGTCGGCGGTGTGGATCGGACTGAATTTCGCCAACCGCCTGGTGGCGCCGATCCGCAGGCTGATCGGCGCGGCCAACGAAGTCTCGACCGGAAACCTGCACGTGCAAGTGCCGATCCGGCCCGGCGAAGGGGATTTGGCGCAGCTCGGCGAGACCTTCAACAATATGACGCAGGAGCTGCGGACACAGCGCGACGATCTTATGCGCGCGCACGACGTCATCGACAGCCGGCGCCGGTTCACGGAAGCGGTGCTGGCGGGCGCGAGCGCCGGCGTCATCGGCGTCGATCCCGAGGGACGCGTCAGCATCGTCAACCGGTCCGCCGAAAAGCTCATCGCGCGGACGCAATCGGACATCCTCGGCCGGCCGCTTGCGGCGATCGTGCCGGAGCTGGCGCCGCTGGTCGAGGAGGCGCGCTCGGGTACGCAGCGGCTGGCCCAGGGGCAGGTCACGATCAACCGCGGCGGGCGCGAGCGCAATCTGTCGGTGCGGGTCACGACCGAGCAGTCGGCCGTGGCCGAGCACGGCTACGTGGTCACGCTCGACGACATCACCGAGCTGGTGATCGCGCAGCGCAGTTCGGCCTGGGCCGACGTCGCGCGACGGATCGCCCATGAAATCAAGAACCCGCTGACCCCGATCCAGCTTTCGGCCGAGCGCCTGCGCCGCAAGTACGGCGCCTCGATCGCCGAAGATCCCGCGGTGTTCGTGCAGTGCACCGATACCATCGTGCGGCAGGTCGAGGACATCAAACGCATGGTGGACGAGTTCTCGCGCTTCGCGCGGATGCCCAAGCCGGTGATCACCTCGGAAGACCTGGCCGACACCGTGCGGCAAGTGGTGTTCCTGATGCGCGTCGGCCATCCCGACATCGACATCGAAGTGGAGACCGCGGAGGATCCGATGCCGGCGCGATTCGACCGCCGGCTGATCTCGCAGGCGCTGACCAACATCATCAAGAATGCGACCGAGGCGATCGCGGCGGTGCCGCCGGAACAGCTCGGCCGCGGCCGCATCAAGATCTCGGCGGCGCGCGAGGAGACCGACATCGTCATCGACGTCGTCGACAACGGCACCGGACTGCCGAAGGAGAACCGCAATCGCCTGCTCGAGCCCTATGTGACGACGCGCGAGAAGGGCACCGGCCTCGGGCTCGCCATCGTCGGCCGCATCCTCGAGGAGCACGGCGGACGCATCGAGCTCGACGATCCGCCCGACGGCAGCGGGCGCGGCGCCTGGGCCAGGCTCAGGTTCGCCGCCGAGCGCGTCACCAACGACGAGACTGCCGCCGAAATCCGCAAAGCCGCCAGCGATCGATAGGAGCGCGCCCCATGTCTTCCGACATCCTGATCGTCGACGATGAAGCCGATATCCGCGAGCTGGTCGCGGGCATCCTGCAGGACGAGGGCCATGGGACTCGAACCGCCAAGAACAGCGACGAGGCGCTCGCCGCCGTCGCGGCGCGGCGCCCCAACCTGGTTTTTCTCGATATCTGGCTGCAGGGCAGCAAGCTCGACGGTTTGCAATTGCTGGCGGCGATCAAGCAGGAACATGCCGAGCTCCCGGTGGTGATGATCTCCGGACACGGCAACATCGAGACCGCGGTCTCCGCGATCAAGCTCGGGGCTTACGATTTCATCGAGAAACCGTTCAAGGCCGACCGCCTGGTGCTGGTCGCCAGCCGCTCGCTGGAGACGTTCCGGCTCAGGCGCGAGGTCAAGGAGCTCAAGCAATTGGCTCCGCAGCCGACGACGCTCGTCGGCAATTCGACCGCGATGAATCAGCTGCGGCAGACCATCGACAAAGTGGCGCCGACCAACAGCCGCATCCTGATCGTGGGGCCCTCGGGTTCCGGAAAGGAGCTTACCGCCCGCACCATTCACGGGCTCTCCGGCCGCTCGGAGGGGCCGTTCGTGGTCATCAATGCCGCCGCCATGATGCCGGAGCGGATGGAAGAGGAGCTGTTCGGCGTCGAAGCTTCCAACGGCTCGCACGGACGCCACGTCGGCGCGCTCGAGGAGGCGCACGGCGGCACCTTGTTCATCGACGAGATCGCGGAGATGCCGCGGGAGACCCAGAATAAGATCCTTCGGGTGTTGGTCGACCAGACCTTCCAGCGGGTCGGCGGCAGCGCTCGGGTCAATGTCGATGTGCGCATCGTGTCCTCCACCGGACGCAATCTCGAGGCCGACGTCACCGCCGGCAGGTTCCGGGAGGACCTCTATCACCGCCTGTCGGTGGTTCCGATCCGGGTGCCGCCGCTCGCGGAACGCCGCGAGGACGTTCCGGTGCTGGTCGAGTATTTCATCGAGCAGATCTCGCACGCCACCGGCCTGCCGAAGCGGCGCATCGGCGAGGACGCGATCGCGGTGTTGCAGTCGCACGACTGGCCCGGGAACGTGCGGCAGCTGCGCAACAACGTCGAGCGCCTGATGATTCTCGCCGGCGGCGAGCCCGACGCGGTGATCAGCGCCAACATGCTCCCGCAGGACGTCGGCTCGATGGTTCCCAGCATGCCGAACGGCAACGGCGGCGAGCAATTGATGGGGCTGCCGCTGCGCGACGCCCGCGAAGTGTTCGAGCGCCAATATCTGCTCGCGCAGATCAGCCGGTTCGGCGACAATATCTCCCGGACCGCGGAGTTCGTCGGCATGGAACGCTCGGCGCTGCACCGCAAGCTCAAGGCGCTCGGCATCGGGTGAGGCTGTTCCGCGTCGTTCCGGAGCGCGAGCGCAAGCCCGCGAATGCGGAACCCATGAACACCTCTTGCGAGATTCGGCACGGACCGTGTTCATGGGTCCCGGGTTCCCTCGCTTCGGGGCACCCCATCGCGCTCGCGCGATGGGGACCCCGGCTCGGGCCCCGGGACGACAATCCTGCAGACAGTCAGCGCCGCTGCAAACGCATCCGCATGCCGTAGCGCGGGCGCAGCGTGATCAGCCCCTGCGGCTCGACCGGATGGCCTGCCTTGAGGCGGAGCCGATAGCGCTGGGCGATCGTCGCGAGAATCAGCACGGCTTCGGTCATCGCAAACGCCATGCCGATGCAGATCCGCGGCCCGGCGCCGAATGGGATATACGCGAAGCGGTGACGCGCGACGCTCCTCTCGGGCGAAAACCGCTCCGGATCGAAGCGTTGCGGATTTTCCCAGATCGCCGGCTTTCGGTGCAGCAGCCACGGCGCGATGAGGACGGCGGAGCCGGTGGGAATGCGATGGCCCAGCACCGCATCATCGCCGAGAGCCTGGCGCGAAATCGTGTGCGCCGGCGGATAGAGACGCATCGATTCCTCGATCACCATGCGCGCGTAGGGCAGCCGCGCCAGATCCTCGTGCCGCGGCGGGCTTTTCCCGAGCACCGTGTCGAGCTCCGCATGCAGCTTGGCTTCGGCCGCCGGATGCTGCGAGAGCAAATACCAGGTCCAGGTCAGCGCGAGCGCGGTCGTCTCGTGTCCGGCCATGAAGATGGTGACCACCTGGTCGCGCACCTCTTGCGCCGTCATGCCGCCGCCGGTCTCCTCGTCGCGCGCGGCGATCAGGCGGGCCAACAGGTCCTTCGGCTGGGCGTCGCTGGCGGCTTCGCGCGCGGCCAGCAGGCGATCGATGGCTCGGTCGAAATCATCGAGGATGCCGCGCCCGCGGCCCGGGCTCGCGAGGCGAGCGAGCCAATCGGGGGCGCCGAGCAGATCGAGCAGCCCGGGCCGAACGCTGCTCTGATATCTCGCGACGCCGCGCTCCACCGTGTCGACGATCTCGTCGGAATCCGAGGAGAACATCGCCCGCGAGATGATGTGCAGCGTGGCATGCATCATGGCCGCGGCGACGTCGACCTCGGCGGCCTCCGGCAGGCGGTCCCATCGGTCCGCCAGTCCGGAGGCGATTTCGGTCATGATCGGCGCGTAGCCGAGGATGCTGCGGTGATCGAACGAGGGCGCCATGATGCGGCGGTGTTTTCGCCAGCGCTCGCCCTCGCTCGTCAGCAGCCCCCGCCCGAGCCCGGGCTCCAGCAGCCGCCGCGAGATGTCCGCCCGGACGTAATTGGCGGCGTTGTCGAGGAGAATATGCTTGATGGCCTGCGGCTCGTTGACGATGAAGGTGCGCCGCCACAGCAGCTTTCGCGGAACGATGTCGTTCTCGTAGGCCTCGGCCGGGAACGTCGCAATCGAGCTGTCCCGCACCGTGCGCAGGAACTGCCACAGGCTCATGTGCGCCTGCGGCGGCCGCGGCGCGGCGAGAACAGGAGCCCGGGTCTCGTCCATCACCGCCATGGTTCTCGCTTCCTTTCCCGGCGGGCGGCACCGAACCGCGCCTTGCGGAGCGCGAGAGAACCGCCGTTCCGGCGGATTGTCAAAACCCGCTGCGAGGGCGACCGATTTGCCAGCGCGCGCGCCGAGCGGCTATCTTGGCCGTCCCCGCTCCCATCGCAATTGTCCGCAATCCTTCCACGGGAATTCGACCTTGTCGCGCATCGCCTATGTTAACGGCCGCTATGTTCCCCACCGCGAGGCCGCGGTCCACGTCGAGGATCGCGGCTACCAGTTCGCCGACGGCGTTTACGAGGTCTGCGAGGTGCGGGATGGCCGGCTGGTCGACGAGCGGCGGCATTTCGACCGGCTGGCGCGTTCGCTCTCCGAATTGCGGATCCGTCCGCCGATGTCGCGCGCGGCGCTCGGGATCGTGCTGCGCGAGACCGTGCGCCGCAACCGGGTGCGGGACGGCATCGTCTACCTGCAAGTCACGCGCGGCGTCGCGCGCCGCGATCATGCCTTTCCGCCCGCGAGCGTGTCGCCGAGCGTCGTCGTCACCGCGCACTCGCTCGATCTTGCCGGCCGCGAGAGCACGGCGGAGCAGGGGATCGCCGTCGTCACCGTTGCGGAGAACCGCTGGCCGCGCGTCGACATCAAGTCGGTCTCGCTGTTGCCCAACGTGCTGGCAAAGGAGGCTGCCCGCGAGGCCGGCGCCAAGGAAGCCTGGTTCGTCGACGCCGAGGGCTATGTGACCGAAGGCTCGTCGACCAATGCCTGGATCGTCACCCGCGACGGCAGGATTGTGACCCGGCCGGCCGACCACGGCATCCTGCGCGGCATCACCCGGACCGTGCTGCTCGACGTGATCGTCGCCCACCAACTGACGCTGGAGGAGAGGGCGTTCACGGTCGAGGAGGCCTATGCGGCCCGGGAGGCTTTCGTCACCTCGGCGAGCCAGATCGTCATGCCGGTGGTCCGCATCGACGGCCGGCCGGTCGGAAACGGCGCGCCGGGGCTCGTCGCGAGCGCGCTGCGGCGCGATTTTCACCGCCATGCAGAGCTCGGCTAGGGCCTGACGGGCAGGGGGCAGGGGGCCTTCGCCGGGGACTTGCGCTGCCCCCTATGGTACCTTCTAATGGCTCCGCCCAGTCCTCGACTGAAGGTCGAGCTTGCGACGGGGGGCACGAAGCGACAGACCAAAATGTCTCGCGAGGCCGGGTTCGCGAGCGAAAAACGGAACAGCGATAATGGCGGCCGATCGCTCTCAAAATCTGCAAGATACCTTCCTAAATCATGTGCGAAAGAACAAGACCCCGCTCACCATCTTCCTGGTGAACGGGGTGAAGCTGCAAGGCGTGGTCACCTGGTTCGATAATTTCTGCGTGCTGCTGCGGCGGGACGGCCATTCGCAGCTCGTGTACAAGCACGCGATTTCGACCATCATGCCGGGTCATCCGATCCAGCTGTTCGAAGGCGGCGAGGAGGCCGCGCCGGCCGGGGAAAAACCCTGATTGGAGCCGCGTCGCCGCGACAGCCGCAACCGCCTGATCCGGGCCGCACGCCCGGGCAGCGGGCGCGCGATGGTTCTTGGCCCGTACTTGCGCCGGCGGACTGCCGGCCGCGGTAGGGCGGGTCCGCAAGGAGGCGAGCGTCCGCCCGCGGCGCGGCTCGAGGAAGCCGTCGGCCTTGCCCGCGCCATCGATCTCGAGGTGGTCCAGGCCGGGCTGGTGCCGGTCTCCGACATTCGGCCCGCGACCTACCTGGGCAAGGGCAAGGTCGACGAGATCGCCGGCATCGCCAAGACCCTCGAGGTCGATCTCGTCGTCATGGACTGCGCGGTTTCGCCGGTGCAGCAGCGCAACCTCGAGAAGGCCTGGAACACCAAGGTGCTCGACCGCACCGGGCTGATCCTGGAAATTTTCGGGGAGCGCGCCCATACGCGCGAAGGGGCGCTGCAGGTCGAGCACGCGCATCTGAACTATCAGAAGAGCCGGCTGGTGCGCTCCTGGACCCATCTCGAGCGCCAACGCGGCGGGTTCGGCTTCCTGGGGGGCCCGGGCGAGACCCAGCTCGAGGCCGACCGCCGCGTGATCGAGGAACGCATCGCGCGCATCGAAGCCGAGCTCGAGGGCGTCAAGCGCACGCGGCGCCTGCATCGCGCCAGCCGAAAGCGCGTGCCGTATCCGATCGTGGCGCTGGTCGGCTACACCAATGCCGGCAAGTCGACCCTGTTCAACCGGGTCACGCGCGCCAACGTGCTCGAAGCCGACATGCCGTTCGCGACCCTCGATCCTACCTTGCGCGCATTGGCCCTGCCGCATGGGACCAAGGCGATCCTGTCGGATACGGTCGGCTTCATTTCGGATTTGCCCACGACGCTGGTCGCGGCGTTCCGGGCGACGCTCGAGGAAGTGATGGAGGCCGACGTCATTCTTCACGTCCGCGACGTTTCCCACGGCGAGGCCGATGCCCAGGCCAAAGACGTCGAAACAGTGCTGCGCGAGCTCGACATCGATCCCAATGACCGCGGACGCCTGGTAGAAGCCTGGAACAAGATCGATCTGCTGGACCCGCAGCGGCGGATCGAGATCGCCAATCTGGCGAGCCGGACGAGCGCCGAGAGCCGGCCCGTCCTGGTATCCGCCGCAACCGGGGAGGGGATCGATGTCCTGCTGGCGGCCATCGAGGCACGCATCGCGGCGCATCGCGTCCGGTTCGATCTCCTGCTCGATCCGGCGGACGGCGCCGGCATGAGCTGGCTCCATCGCCACACCCAGGTCGTGGCCAAAACGATGCGCGAGGACGGGCGGGTGGGCTTTACGGTGCGCGTCGACCCGGAGAAGGCGGGGATGGTGCAGCGGAAATTCGCAATTGCCGCGAAGCCGCACGCCGCAGCGAAACGGGCGCGGTCGTGAGCTGCAGGTTAACTCTGCCTCGTGTCCCGGGCGCAGTGCAGGACGCAGTCGTGCACTGCTGAACCGGGACCCAGCTGGACCCCGGACCTGCGGCGCAGCGCACGCAAGTCGGATGCTTCCGACTTGCGATTTTAAATTGCCGGAACTCGGGAACACCCGAGTTCCGCTGCGCTGCGCCTGGTCCGGGGAACGCGACATCTATTTCTGTTCGCGCTCCGCCGCCTTGGCGGCGTCCCACAGCGCGTCCATCTCGGTCAACGTCGATTGCCGCGGGGACTTGCCGCGCGCGGCGAGCGCGCGCTCGATCGCGGCGAAGCGGCGTTCGAACTTGGCGTTGGTCGCGCGCAGCGCCGTCTCCGGATCGGCGCCGACGTGGCGCGCGAGATTGACGAGTGCGAACAGGAGGTCGCCGATCTCGCCGGCGATGCGGTCGCGATCGTTCTGCGCCAGCGCGGTCTCGATCTCGTCGGCTTCCTCGCGGATTTTTGCCAAAACGGCGCGCGCATCGTTCCAGTCGAACCCGACGCTGCCGGCTTGCTGCTGCAGCTTGAGCGCGCGGGGGAGCGCCGGCAGCCCGGTCGGCACGCCGGCGAGCGTCTCGGCCCGATCCACGCCGGCCGCTTTGCGCCGCTCGGCGCGCGCGGTCTTCTCCTCGCCCTTGATGCGGTCCCACAGCTCGTTCACGGCGGCGACGGGCAGGGCGCCGGCATCGCCGAACACGTGCGGATGCCGGCGCACGAGCTTCGCGGTGATGGCGTGAACGACGTCGCCGAAATCGAACGCGCCCGCCTCCTCGGCCACGCGCGCGTGGAAGACGACCTGGAGCAGGAGATCGCCGAGCTCGTCGCGCAAGTCCTCGAGATCGCCGCGCGCGATCGCCTCGGCGACTTCATGGGCTTCCTCGATGGTGTACGACGCAATCGTCGCAAAACTCTGTTCGAGGTCCCACGGGCAGCCGCTGCCTGGCGTGCGCAGCGCCGCCATCAGCTCGATGAGGCGCGCGATGTCGCGGGAGGGAGTCATGCCGGCGTCACCGACCCTACCCATGGGCATCCCCAATAGCGATTCGCATAAGAGATATTATGGAACATCCGCGTATTCCCGGGCATTCGCCGCCGTTTCCGGCTGCATCGGGGCCGGCCGCGGTTCATCGCAAGGTCTCCGCCGCCAGGCTGATCTTCATGCCGTCATAGGCCGGCTCGACGTTCCCCGGAAGCTGGCCGCGCAGGGTCTCGTAGTCGATATCGGAATGCAGATTGGTCAGGATGGCGCGCTTGGGCCGAATCCGCTCGATCCACCTCAGCGCATCGTCGACCGAGAAATGACTCGGATGCGGCGCATAGCGCAGCGCGTCAAGAATCCAGATTTCGAGATCGCGCAGCACCGGCATGCTGTCCGGCGTGACCCCGTTGAGGTCGCAGGAATACGCAAGATCGCCGAACCGGAAGCCGAGCGAATGGATGTCGCCGTGGGTCTGCTTGAATGGCGTTACCACGATCGGGCCCCCGGCGCCGTCGATGGTCAGCGCCCGATTGGGCTCGAGCCGATGCTCGGTCAGGATCGGCGGATATTCGCTGCCGGCCGGCGTCTCGAAGCAGTAGCCGAACCGGGTGCGCAAGGTCTCCATCGTCGGACCGTCCGCGTAGACGTCGACGCGGCGGCGATTGGCGAGCGCGACAAGCCGCAGGTCGTCGATGCCGTGGATGTGGTCGGCGTGGGCATGGGTGAACAGCACCGCATCGAGCCAGGCGACCTCGGCCCCGAGCAATTGCTCGCGCAGATCCGGCGCGGTGTCGACCAGCACCGCCGTGCGCTTGCCGGCCTCGTTGAAGCGCTCGACCAAGAGCGAGCAGCGCCGACGGCGATTTTTCGGATTGTTCGGATCGCAGGCGCCCCAGCCGAGCGCCACCCGCGGGACGCCGGTCGAGGAGCTGCAGCCCAGAATGGTAAACGTCAGGCTCATGCCGCAGCGGTGGCGTTGCGGGGAATTTTGGCGAACAGGCGGAAGAAATTCTCGGTGGTCTGCCGGGCGAGCTCGTCGGCATCGACGCCGCGGCATTGCGCGAGCACGCGGGCGGTCTCGACCACGTAGGCCGGCTCGTTGCGTTTGCCGCGCCACGGCTGCGGCGCGAGATAGGGTGCATCGGTCTCGACCAGGATGCGATCGGCGGGCAGCTCCGCCGCAATCGCGCGGAGCGCGTCGGATTTCTTGAACGTCAGGATCCCGGAGAACGACACGTAGGCGCCGAGCTCGACACCGGTGCGCGCGAGGTCGCGGCCGCCGGTGAAGCAATGCAGGACCGCGGGGAACGCGCCCTGCCGCATTTCTTCGGTGAGGATACGCGCCATGTCGGCATCGGCGTCGCGGCAATGGATGATCAGCGGCAATCCGGTCTCGCGGGCGGCCGCGATATGGGTGCGCAGCCCGTGCTCCTGCGCCTCGCGTGGGCTGTTGTCGTAATGGTAGTCGAGGCCGACTTCGCCGATCCCGACCACTTTGGGATGCCGCGCCCGCTCGGCGAGATCGCGCGCGGTCACGTCGAGCTCCTCGTGGGCGTGATGCGGATGGGTGCCGACCGAGCAGAACACGTCCTCGAAGCGCTCGGCGATGGCCAAGACCTCGCCGTGGCGCCGCACCCGGGTCGAGATCGTTACAAGTTTCGCCAAACCCGCGGCTTGCGCCCGAGCGACGACCGCGTCGATCTCGGCGGCAAAATCCGGGAAATCGAGATGGCAATGGCTGTCGACCAGCATGGCTTCTGGCGCTAAGCGGCTGTTTTTTTGATGTTCTGGGGCATATCAGCGGAACAATCGGCTCTTGGGTAGTCAGAAGGTGCTCAGGGGGCGTGATTCCGAGGGGCGCGCGGCGGGCGGAGCGGCCACCCTACCCTGTCTCGATGGCCCTGTGCAGGGGCGGCGCGCCGAGAGCCCCCGCCACTGACCTCGACCCGTCATCTCGACAAAGTTGTAATTCAGATGTATACGACTAAAATCGGCAGTTGTCAGTTAGGGCATCGATCTCGTGTGGCTTGGGTCCTGACTCGCTTCATGCGGCCGGGAGCCGGTTGCAAACGCGTCAACGCACGCCTCACGCCCTGCCACGTCGACCGAATGAATGGTGATTGCGTGGGGAACATCGCAATATAGGGGATGACGATGAACACCAGACTACACGGCTACGTCTTAGTCCTCATCTGTTGGTTTGCACCGCAGGCGATGGCGCAACAATGGCTTAGCCAACTTCCGCAAAACGAGCGCGAGCAACCCACGGTCGACAATCTGCGGCAGGCCTTTGAAAGCTATTACCGCGAACGCCCTGTCGACCTGAAACTGGACAAGCTCAAGCCGACCTTTCGGTTTGAGGGAGCACAAGAGCAAAAGGAGCGCCTGGACGTCGAAGAGTACAAGATGTTTCGGCGCTGGGAATGGCTGGTCGAGCCCAGAGCCTATCCGAGCGGACGGCTGGACCTGGAGCAACTCGCCGCCTTTCGCGGGCAGGTCAAGGAGATCGATGCCGAGCTGATCTCCAAGCATAGCGTGGAGAGCCCGCTAAGAGCGGCTGCACTTTCCGTCAGTTGGAAACCGCTCGGCCCCTCGGACGCCGTGGGCGGGACCAATATGGGGCGCGTCACTTGCATCGAGTTCGATCCGACAAACGTCAACATCATCTATCTTTGTGGAGCCGACGGCGGAATTTGGAAAAGCATAAACGGCGGCGCAACGTGGTCTCCAAAATTCGATTCCCAACTGACATTGAGCGTCGGCGACGTCGCCATCGATGCGACAAACCCGAAGGTCCTCTATGTGGCCACCAGCGATCCTTTCGGATACGGCATTCCGTTCTGGGGCGGCACCTATAGCGTCGGGGTCATGAAGAGCACCGATGGCGGAGACACCTGGACTCACACGGGGCTAAATTGGACCGTGAACCAAAACCGTACCATCCGACGACTGGTCATCCACCCGACCGACCCCAAAATCCTGTTGGCGGCCACGAGCGCCGGTCTCTACCGCACAGCCGATGGCGGCGTGACCTGGAGCCAAATTCTGCCCGCGAGCACCTATGATGTCGAATTTCAGCAGAACAACGGCGCGATCGCGTACGCAACCACCAACCAGGTGCTAAAGAGCATCAATGCGGGCGCGTCGTTTAGCGCGCTTAGCGCCTCATGCGCCGGCTCGCGCTACAACATCGAGATCGCCCGCAGCAATCCGAAGGTGCTGTACACGCTGTGCACGAACGGCACGGTGCAAAAAAGCACTGATGCGGGCGCCACCTGGGCTGTCGTCACCGCCCCCGGCGTCACGCTTTACGGGTATTACGACAACGTGCTGGCGGTGTCGCCGGTCAGCGAAAACATAGTCTACGTGGCCGGGTTCAACATCAAGCGCTCGACCAACGGCGGTAGCGCCTGGGGCACTGTGCCGGTCGCCGGGCACGTGGATAATCATGTGATCAAATTTGCTCCGGGCTCCAGCAGCACGTTATTTTCCGGTAACGATGGTGGGATATTCAAATCGACGAACAGCGGCGCCACGTGGAACAGTCTCAACAAGGGCCTCGCCATTACCCAGTTCTACCGCATCGGCATCAGCAGGACCAATCCGAACATCATGGTCGCCGGCGCCCAAGACAACGGCAATATGAAGTACACCTCGGGTACTTTCACCAACATCACCAATGCCGATGGGATGCAGGGATTCATCGATTGGAGCAACAGCAACGTGATTTACGCTGGTATCCAGTACGGTGGCTTTTATCGCAGCACCAATGGTGGGATCAGCTTCACGAGCATAAGCACGCCTTCGTCAGGCGACTGGGTCGCTCCGTGGTGCCAAGACCCGTCCGTGGCCAACACGATCTATGCCGGTACCGACAAGGTGTACAAAAGCATCAATCAGGGGACGACCTGGGTTCCCGTGAGCGGGGTTTTGGGGGGGATCGGGCGATATAGGGTACTCAAGGTGGCTCACAGCAACAGCCAGGTCATCTATGCGGGTAGCGGAACCAAGCTCTATCGCACCGCCAACGGCGGCGGCACCTGGACGGACATAACGGCCGGCCTCCCCGTTGCGACCAATTTCCTCACGGACGTGGCGATTAACGATTCCAACCCAGATATCGCCTACGCGACCTTCAGCGGCTACGTGGCGGGGGAAAAAGTATATCGCACGTCGAACGGTGGCGCCACGTGGACGAACATCAGCGGCACGCTGCCAAACATGCCCGTGAACACAATCGTGTACCAGATGAGCGCCGCCAATGGACTGTACATCGGCACCGACGCGGGCGTATATTATAGGAATGATACTTTGACCAGCTGGGTTCCGTACAAGGTCGGGCTGCCCAACGTGATCGTGGACGACCTGCAGATTCACTACGGGACGAAGACGATACGCGCAGGAACCTACGGCCGGGGCATCTGGGAGGCGCCCCTACTTTGATGACGGTGACGCGTTGCTTTCAGCCACCGTCCCTGGCTGTTGCCTCACGTCTAATCCGCCATCGTTCCGGAGATTGGCAACCCGCGAGGTCGCGACCAAACCGCTCCATTGCGGGAATGTGGAAACGATGTTGAGTTGCGCTTCCCACGAGACTTCGACAAACATGACAGGTCTGTGGTCGTGGTCTGCTATACGGTCCATCGTGTTCGGTGCGGTAGCCGCCGCCGTCATGAGTTCCGCAACGGCACAGTCGCCAGTCGCAACGTACGGCTATAGCCGTGCGACCCTTCCCGGTATACCGGGAGAGCGTGCCACCTCAGATCAGAAGGGCACCGAGGAACACAGTGTGTTTCCGACCAAATACCATCTCTACGTAGAGGTCCAGCGTGGGAGCCGGGTTGCTGCGGAGTGGGCATGGCTCCGAGGGAAGTACTACGATTGCGCGCTAACAAAGGTAAGCACGCCAGTGATGGTGGAGAGCGACCCCGGCGTTCCAACCGAAAAGAAGGAAACGCTGGTCCCTAAGACCTCGAACGACGTGTACAGCGTGGTTCTGGACGGTGTGAAAGCACCGGAACCATCGAACGGGCAGGCGAGAGAGCTCATCGCCAACAATGAAGTGGTGATTGCACTCGCCGTCAACGGGACGCGCGGTTACGGGACCGTGCATTCGATCAAGGCGCTTCGACCTGCAGCGGCGATGTGACAGTGCTTCCTGTGAGGACGATGAAAATTGTGAGCGCATGCAATCATGGCGAGGGGCCCGTCGCGAGTGAGCTTCGCCGCTATGGTCTAAAAAACTGAATCGGCGGGAACATATTAGTCGGTTGAGCCGCCGCCGAGAGCGGCTCTTAGAGGACCCTTGACACTGGCTGTCGACCAGCCTGGGCTCAGGCGGGTTCCTGATAGCGCGGAAACACCGGGCTTGGCGGCGGCAGTTTCGCCCCCGCCGCGATCCGGTGCGCGGCACCGAGCGCGGCGAAATCCCGCTCGTTCACCGCGAGCAGATCGAGCAGCTTGGCGGCCGAGGCCGGCACGAACGGCTGGACCAGGATGGCAACCTGGCGCAGCACTTCGGCGGTGACGTAGAGCACGGTACCCATCCGCGGCGGGTCGGCCTTGGCGAGTGCCCAGGGCGCCTCGCCGGCGAAATAGCGGTTCGCATCGGCAACCACGCTCCAAATGACGTTCAGCACCTGGTGGAGCTGCTGGGTTTCCATGGCGCGGCGCGCGGCGAAAATCATCGCGTCGGCGGCGGCGAGGATCGCCTGATCCGCGGCGCTGAAGGCGCCCGGCTGCGGCAGCACGCCGCCGCAATTGCGGGCAACCATCGATAACGAGCGCTGCGCGAGATTGCCCAGATCGTTGGCGAGATCGGCGTTGATGCGGTTGACGATCGCCTCGTGGCTGTAATTGCCGTCCTGGCCGAACGGCACTTCGCGCAGGAAGAAATAACGCAGCGGGTCGACCCCATAAGCATCGGCCAGCGCGAACGGGTCGATCACGTTGCCGACCGATTTCGACATCTTCTCGCCGCGGTTGAACAGGAAGCCGTGGCTGAACACGCGTCGCGGCACCGCGAGACCCGCCGACATCAGGAACGCGGGCCAATAGACCGCGTGGAAGCGCAAAATATCCTTGCCGATGACGTGAAGATCGGCCGGCCAATAGCGACGAAATTGCTCGCTCTCGGTGTCGGGGAAGCCCACGCCGGTGATGTAGTTCGTCAGCGCGTCGACCCACACGTACATCACGTGCTTGGGGTCGCCGGGCACCGGAACGCCCCAGTCGAAATTGGTGCGCGAGATCGAAAGATCCTGCAAGCCGCCTTTGACGAAGGCCGTGACCTCGTTCATCCGGGTTTCCGGCAGGACGAAATCGGGATGAGTTCGATAGAGCTCGAGCAGCTTGTCCTGATATTTGGAGAGGCGGAAGAAATAGCTCTCCTCCTCCACCCATTCGACCGGCGAGCCGGTCGGCCCGCGCCGCTCGCCGCCGGGCCCGGTGCCGATCTCGGCCTCGCCGTAGTACGCCTCGTCGCGGACCGAATACCAGCCCGAGTATTTGGAAAGATAGATGTCGCCGTTCTTGTCCATCCGCTCCCAGATCGCCTGCGAAGCGCGGTAATGCCGCGGCTCGGTGGTGCGGATGAAATCGTCGTTGCTGCACTCGAGCCGTTCGACCATGGCGCGGAACCGCGGCACGGTGCGCTCGGTCAACTCGCGCGGCGAAATTCCGGTCTCCGCCGCGGTCTGCTGCATCTTCCGGCCGTGCTCGTCGGTCCCGGTGAGAAAGAACACGTCGTAGCCGTCGAGCCGCTTGAAACGGGCGATCGCATCGGTCGCGATCGCCTCGTAGGCGTGGCCGATGTGCGGCGGGCCATTGGGATAGGCGATGGCGGTCGTGAGATAATAGCGGGGCTTGGTCGCCATCGCGAGAAAGCTCTTGGGTCGCGCAGGTGTGGCTGGATCAGCCGCGCGCGGCTTCGGCGAGCAGGCCGAATGCCGCGAAAAGCAGCGGCTTTCGCTCGAGATTGAACTCTTCGACCTCGCCGGCGGCGCGGTTGAGCTTTTCCCATACCTCCGCAACCCGTGCAAGGCGCGCCGGGTTTTCGGGCTCGACCGCGAGCCGGCCGCTGAGCCAATCGCGCATGGCGTCGAGACAGGCTTCCAATTGGGCGGCATCGGCGCGCCCGAGCGTGTCGCCGAGCGCATGCATGGCGGGCGGGTCGAGCGCGGGAAGACGGCCGAGCAGCTCGATGACGCGCTCGCGCACGGCAAGCGTGCGGCCGCCCAAAAGGGTGATGGCGCGGCTCACGCTGCCCTGCGCGGCGCCCGCCGCGTCGCGGATCTCCGCATCGTCCTGCGGGCGCTCCAGCGCCGTTGCGGCTGCGCGCGCCACGTCCGCCTCGCCGAGCGGGCGCAGCATGAGCCGCCGGCATCGCGAGCGAATGGTCGCGAGCAGGCGTCCGGGAGCATGGCTCGCAATCAGGAACAGCGCGCGCGCTGGCGGTTCCTCCAGCACTTTGAGCAGGGCGTTCGAGGCTTGCGGATACTGCAGCTCGTCGGCGGTGTCGACGACGCACACCCGCCAACCCCCCTCGCCTGCCGTCGAGCCGAAAAAGCTGACCGTACGCCGCACCTCGTCGACGGTGATGACGGTGCGCAGCGTGCCGGTCGGACCCGGGGTGCGTTCCAGCACGAGCAGATCGGGGTGCGACTGCGCGGCGACGCGGCGGGCCGCCGGATGGTCCGGCGCAACGGCGAGCGTGCGTGCCGCTTGCACCGCGGGCGCAGTGGGATCGGGATTGGCCAGCACGAAACGCGCCATGCGATAGGCGAGCGTCGCCTTGCCGACGCCGGGAGGTCCGCCGATCAGCCAGGCGTGGGCAATGCGGCCGCTGCGGAACGCGTCGAGCAAAGTGCGCTCAGCCTGCGCATGGCCGAACCACGCCGTCGTCTCGCGCGGATGCGGCGGCTCGAGCTCGTCCGCGTCGCTCACGGCGCGACGTCCTCGAGATGCAGCGGCGCCTCGGCGGGGTGCAGCCGCGCATTGACCACGGCCCAGATCGCGTTGCCGACGGTGGCCGGATCGGCAGAGCCGTCGATCAACGCGCAGCGCTCCGGGTCGCGCTCGGCAAGCTCGAGGTAGGCTTCGCGCAGCTTCTCGTGAAAATCGCGGGCCTCCGCCTCGAAGCGATCGCCTGCGGTTTCGCCGCGGCGCCAGGATGCGCGCTGCAGCCCGAGATCGACGGGCACGTCGAGAATGAACGTGAGATCGGGACGCGTGTCGCCGATGGTGATGTGCTCGAGCCGGGCGATCAGCCGGGCGTCGACGTTGCCCAAGGTGCCCTGGTAGACGCGCGTGGAATCCGCAAAGCGGTCGCTGATGACCCACTTGCCGGCGTCGAGCGCCGGCCGGATGGTTTGGCGCACGTGATCGTCGCGCGCGGCCGCGAACAGGATCGCTTCGGCGTGCGCGCCCAGCGGCTTGGCGGCGCCCGAGAGCAGGACGTGACGGACGGCTTCCGCGCCGGTCGAGCCGCCGGGCTCGCGGGTGAGCACCACGGCGAGGCCGAACGGCCGCAGACGCTCGGCGAGCAGCTTCGCTTGCGTGGATTTGCCGCTGCCCTCGCCGCCTTCGAAGCTGATGAACCGCCCGCGCATCGCGCCTCACAGCCGCGCGACGCCGGCCCGGATCCAGTTGATCACGAGCTCGGTCGCGGCATCGAACGCGCGTTGCGGCAGGCTGCCGCGGCCGATGGATTCCGCGGCCCGCAGCGGAACCTCGAGCACGACATGCTCGCCGCGCCAGACTTTCAGGGTTCCGATCGGCTGATCCTCCCGGACCGGCGCCGGGACCGGGCCGGTATAGACCACGCGGGCGACGATCCTGTCAGCGGCGTTGCGCGGTACCAGCAGGTTGACGGCCTGGCCGGCAATGAGCGGCACGCGGCCGGCGCTGCCGCCATAGAGCTTGGCGTCGCCGATGATCTGGCCCTCGACGAACAACGGCCGCGATTCGAAGCCGCGGAAGCCGAACTCGAGCAACTTGCGCGCCTCGTCGGCGCGCTCCTTCGGGGTCTTGGCGCCGTTGATCACCACGATCAGGCGCAACCCGTTCTGCACCGCGGATCCGACCAGCCCGTAACCGGCCTCCCGAGTGAAGCCGGTCTTCATCCCGTCGGCGCCGATGCCCATGGCGAGCAGCGGGTTGCGGTTTTGCTGGCGGATCTTGTTCCAGGTGAATTCGCGCTCGCCGAACAGCGGGTAGAAGTCCGGATAGATCTTGATGATGTGCTGCGCCAATTTGGCGAGCTCGCGGGCGGTCACCTTCAGATTCGGATCGGGTAGTCCCGTCGCATTGGTGAAGTTCGATTTCGTCAGGCCGATCTCGCGCGCCCGCGCGTTGAGCATTTCCGCGAAGGTCGTCTCGTTGCCGCCGATGCCCTCGGCAAGCGCGATGCAGGCGTCGTTGCCGGACTGGATGATCTCGCCCTTGAGCAGATCCGTCACCTTCACTTTGCTGTGGATCGCGGCGAACATCGAGGAACCGTGCGAAGGGGCCCCTCCCCTGCGCCACGCGTTCTCGCTGATGACGAATTCCTCGTTGGGATCGAGGCCGCCTTCCTTGATCTGATAGAACACGAACTCGGCGGTCATCAGCTTCGCCATGCTGGAGGGAAACATCAGCTGGTCGGCGCTCTTCTCGTAGAGCACGGTGCCGCTGTCGGCATCGATCAGGATGGCGAACGGGGCCGCGACCTGAAAGCCTTCCTCTTTCTTGGCCGCCGGTCCTTTGGGGGCCCCTGCCTTGGGAGCCGCAGCCTTCTGGCCCGGTGACTTGAGCGGCGCTGCCATGCCCGGAGCGAATGCGCCGAGGGCAAGCGCGAAACCCAGGCCTGCCGCAAGGCATGCGCAGTGCAAAAAAGATCGCGGCGATGCGAGCACGCTGATCGGCCTCCTCTCCGTCCCGTCCCGTTTCAATACCGATCCGGCTCGCTGGTTGCCAAGGACATTCGGCACAGCGTGCTGTGATTCGCCGCTGACCTTGCAAACCGCTGCGTCGTGTGGGTTCCCCTCCCCCCGCGAGCGAAGCGAGTGGTGGGGAGGGGTTAGGGGTGGGGGGAACTTAGCGTGTCCATGCCCTCGGCCCCCCACCCGGCTCGGCGCAGGCCAAGTCGGATGTTTCCGACTTGGCCAACGATGATCGCCGAAATCGGCAACAGCCGATTTCGGATGGTGCCTCGCCACCCTCCCCACCGCTCGTCCAAGTCGGATGTTTCCGACTTGGACCAATCGATGAATGGCCGAACCCGGGAACACCCGGGTTCGGCGGGGGGAGGGAATCTGCTCTCCCGGTTTATGCCCCGATCTTACAAGGCGCGTGTGGCACGGATTTCAATAAAGCCCGCGGCCGCTGGTGAATGCGGCGCTGCCGTCATAGCGGACCGGCGCGTAGGCCGAGATCGGCCCATCGGCCGCGGGCTCTCTCAGGGACGGCTTTGCGGCTGCCAGCATTTCGGGCGATGGAGGCCGGCGCGCAGCGGCAGCCCGCGGCGGAGATTGCAGTGCCGCCTCCAAGCCGCCGCCCTCGCCGAGATCGAACGGACGCTCGGAGGGCACCGGAACCGACCCGCGCAGCACCGGGCTGCGGTTGGAGATATCGGGGACGAACGGCTTGGACGAAGCCACCATCACGGTCGAGGGCGCCGGCGCCGGCGCGCCTTCCCGCAGCGTGGCGAGCAGGATGCGGTCGTCAGAGCCCTCGAGCGGCGCCCGGCCGACGTATTCGACCCGCACCCGCGCAAGCCCGTTGCCGCGGAAACCCAAAAGCTCGGCAGCTTTGCCCGAAAGGTCGATTTCCCGATTGGCCGCATAGGGCCCGCGATCGTTCACCCGCACGATGAGTGAGCGCTGGTTGGCGAGATTGGTGACCCGCACGTAGCACGGCATCGGCAGCGTCGGGTGCGCGGCCGAGATGCCATGCATATCGTAGACCTCGCCGTTGGCGGTGAGCCTTCCATGGAAATCCGAGCCGTACCAGGAGGCGACGCCTTCGGCCCGATAGTTGGGGTCCTCCTGGGGAACGTACATGCGGCCGCCGACCATGTAGGCTTGGCCGACCCGGTAGGCGCCGCCGCCCTTGGGGATCGGCTGGCCCGGCTCGACCACGCGAGGGCTCGCCACGACGCCGTATCGCGGATCGATGATGGAATGGTTCGCAGAGCAAGCGGCAAGAACGAAGGCGCCCAGCACCAATGTGCCGAACCGCGCCCCGAACCGGATCCCCGCCTGCGGCATGCGCGAAGCGTCCCCCGAATGCGACCATGCCGGCGGACCGGCGGATCGCTGTCCATGATCCATGACGGAAAGCGGCTGCGCTCCCGATTCGCGCAACCGGACCCGTCCCCCAATTGCGGGTAAGATACGCCTGTTCTCGGGGCAAGAAAATGGCACCGCCGAGCACGTGGTAAAGGAAGCGTTGTGGGCCCGCCAGCCGGCCGGGGGCCCGGCATTTTTCGGAGACGATCGCAATGGCTGTCCTCCGCATCGGTTTCGTGCTGTTTCCGCGCCTGACCCAGCTCGACCTCACCGGGCCCTACGAGGTCTTCTCCCGCATGCGGGACGCCGAGACGCTGCTCGTTGCCAAGACGCTCGATCCGGTGCCGGCCGAGCGCGGCTTGAGCATCGTGCCGACGGCCACCTTTGCCGGCTGCCCACCCCTCGACCTCGTCTGCGTCCCCGGCGGCGTCAGCGTCAACGACGTGCTCGGCGACGCGGAGATCCTCGGTTTTTTGCGGAAAACGGCGGAACATGCGCGCTACGTCACCTCGGTCTGCACCGGGTCGCTGGCGCTCGGCGCGGCCGGCCTGCTGCGGGGCCGGCGCGCGGCCTGCCATTGGCTCTCGCGGGAGGCGTTGCGAAAATTCGGCGCGGAGCCGACCGGCGAACGGATCACCATCGACGGCAACGTCATCACCGGCGGCGGGGTCACGGCCGGCATCGATTTCGCGCTGCGCGTGGTCGAGGAGCTGCGCGGCAAGGCCGCGGCCGAGGCGATCCAGCTGATGGTCGAGTACGATCCGCACCCGCCGGTCGACGCAGGCTCGCCGGAGCGCGCCGCGCCGGAGCTCGTGGAGCGCATCCGCCGCGCCGCCGAGCCGATGCTGCGCGAGCGCGACGCCGCCGTCGCCCGCGCCGCCAAGGCGCTCGAGGAAACCAAATCTTAGTACCGCAGTCGCCGTGAATTGTTTGGTCCAGCGGAAGATGCTGGGCTAAAGGCGGTACTCGGTCCCGATCAAAAAAGGCGCGCATTCGACGCCGTCAAATCCTCCGGTCCACATGACCATCCCCGCGACGCGCTTCTATCTCCTGTTCGTGCTGGCGCTGCTGGCGGCGGCAACGCTGGTGCGCGCGGTGGATCCGTTCTTCGTGCGGGCGCTGCGCCTGATCGCCTTCGATTCCTATCAGCAGCTCGCGCCGCAATCCTACGACCCGCGGCTGCCGGTCCGCGTCGTCGACATCGACGAGGAATCGCTGGCGAAGCTCGGGCAATGGCCGTGGCCGCGAACCAAGGTGCGCGACCTCCTCCTCGAGCTGGCCGGCAAAGGCGCCGTCGTCGTCGGCTTCGATATCCTGTTGGCCGAGGCGGACCGCACCTCGGTCGAGGAGATCGCCAAGCATCTGCCCGCTGCGCAAGCCGCCTTGCTGGCCGAGAAAACGGCGGGCGAGCCGACCAACGACGAAGCCTTCGCGGCCGCCCTGAAGGCAACGCCGAGCGTGCTCGCGACGAGCCTCGGCAACAGCACGAGCGCGCCGGTTGCGGCCAAGGCCGGATTTGCCGTTGCGGGCGATGATCCACGGCGATTGCTGCCGTCGTTTGCGGGAGCAGCCGGAAATCTACCGATCCTCGATGCGGCCGCGCGCGGGATCGGCGCCATCAATTGGATTCCCGACCGCGATCAGGTCGTGCGCAGGGTGCCGCTGATCTTTCGGGTCGGCGACGTGCTGGTGCCCTCGTTCGGGGCCGAGCTGCTGCGCGTCGCGCAGGGCGCGAGCAGCTATGTGCTCAAGGCCGCGAATGCCAGCGGAGAGACCGCGTTCGGCAAGAACACCGGCCTCAATCATGTCAAGATCGGCGATCTCGAAATCCCCACCGACGCCGACGGCGCCGTCTTCCTGAAATTTCGCCCCAGCAATCCGGCCGCCTACCTCCCGGCCTGGAAGGTGCTCTCCGGCGAAGTCCCCCGGGAGCAGGTGGAAGGGCGCATCGTCCTGGTGGGCACCAGCGCGCCCGGCCTGCTCGATCTGCGGGCGACCCCGCTCGACGCGGCGGTGTCCGGCGTCGAGATTCATGCGCAACTGCTGGAGCACATTTTGGCCGGACGCTCGCTGACGCGACCGGACTATGCGCTCGCGCTCGAGGAAGCCGTGATCGTCGGGCTCGGCATCCTGCTCGCGCTGATCCTGCCGCGCGTCTCCGCAAGCGTGGCGGCGACAATCGGCATTTGGAGCATCGTCGCGCTGTTCGCCGGCGGCTGGATCGCGTTTCGCCGCTGGGGCCTGCTGCTCGATCCGATGTATCCGGCCCTGGCGGTGGGGTGCATGACCGCGGGCATCACGTTTCAGGTCTACCGCCGGGTCGAGGCGCAGCGCGGCGAGATCCGCGCGGCGTTCGGTCGCTATCTGGCGCCCGCGGTGATCGAGGAGATCATCGCCAATCCCGACAAGCTCGAGCTGGGCGGCGAAGTCCGCGAGCTCACGCTGATGTTCTGCGACGTGCGCAATTTCACTTCGATCTCCGAGCACCTCAGCGCGGTGGAGCTGACGCATTTCATCAATGAGCTGCTCACGCCGTTGAGCGAGGTCATCCTGGCTCACCGCGGCACCATCGACAAATACATGGGCGACGCCGTCATGGCGTTCTGGAACGCGCCGCTCGACGAGCCGCAGCACGCCGAGCAGGCGTGCCGGGCGGCGCTGGAGATGGCGGCCAGGATGGAGGCGCTCAACCAGGATTGGGAACGGCAGGCCGCGCGGACGGGGCGGCCGTTCCGTCACGTCAATATCGGCATCGGCATCAACACCGGGCAGTGCTGCGTCGGCAACCTCGGCTCGACCTATCGCTTCGACTATTCGGCCGTGGGCGATGAGGTCAACGTGACCTCGCGCCTGGAGGGCCTGACCAAGCTCTACGGCGTCACCGCGGTCGTCGGCGAAGCAACGCTGGCAAAGTCCGGGAAACAATTTCCGGCGCTCGAGCTCGACGTGGTGGCGGTCAAAGGCCGCACGCGTTCGACCCGCGTCTTCACCTTGCTCGAGCTGCTGGGCCGCCAACCGCACCGAAACGACGACTTGCAGCGAAAGCACGGCGCGTTGCTGGCGGCCTATCGCGCCCGGCACTGGGACGACGCGGAACGTTTGCTCGCCGAATGCCGGGAATTCGGCATCGCGCGCCTGGCGACCTATTACTCGCTGTTCGGGATGCGCATCGCGGCGCTGCGGACGACCCCGCCGCCGGCCGACTGGGACGGCTCGTTCGCGATGACGGAGAAATAGCCGAGAGGCAGACGCACTTCACGCCCTCATCCCAAGGAGAGGTCAGCAAGCGTCGTAAGAGGGAACCGGGCGATTACAAGCAGGTCGACGCATGGTGGTACTCCGTCGGGCTTTTACGCATGGCGTTCGGTGCTTATTTCTTCACTGATGTGGCGTTTGCAGGGGTTCTTATGTTGCTGTTAGTTTGGATTCTATATAACCTTATCTACTATTGGCCTACGAGTGCCACTCAAGTTGACGCGCTCTTAAGTTGGATCGAAACACACATTAAGCGGAGCAGCTAAGTGAACTCGGCCGCGATTAAGCAAAAGGAGCGACGCTTGACGCCAGGGAAGGAAATCCATATACTTATAGTAGCAGCAGTATCAACGAACACCGCCGTAAGCCAGTTCGTTCGCCACGGGAATGCGGGCTGAGCGGAAGTCGGGCTTCGCTCGTGTCCCTACGAGAGCGAGCCCCCTCGGAGGATTCTCATGACTTGGCTCGTATTCGTACCCGTTTTACTGACCATAATCTATGCCGTCGTAGCTACTACTGCATTCGTAAAGTACAGCCATCTAATTTGAACTACCTCAATAAGTTATCAAAATACGCGTGGTCATCCTTCTTAGCGCGTTCCTTGAGGGTATCGACCACCCAGAATCCCCTAATCACGTAGTCGATTGAAGAAATCGTTACAAACAGGATGGAAGCTGATACGTACATGCCGATCACAAGCGTTTCGTATCCAGGTTCCGTTTTACCGAGGCTATGGTGCACAAGATGACAACCGATAATCATTACAATAAAAGGCCCACTGTAAAGTGGATACTTAGCGAGCAAGCTTCTCACCCCGGATCTAAAGAGGTATAGCTGAGTAACCAGGCGTTTGTACTCGGGATTATCATGTACGCTTATGCCGTTTAGTGTAACTATTGGCGGGCGCCCGGTAACTTTAAGACCGCGAGCTTCGATCGATTTTCGAAAACCGCGATACCGGAGTAGCCAGAAAACAGCGCATAGCTCCGCGTGAAAGAAGAGCGCAAAGGCCCACCAATAGTGTGGCACCAATACCAAAATACCCATCGTGATGTTGTGAATAGTGAAAATAAAGTACAGCAGCTTACGGTCGTCGGGCTGAACGAAAAAAGTGTTCCAGATCTGGTCGATGTAGGAACAAATGTAAAAGTAGTAGACCGTGAAGTAAATAAGTGAACAGGCGAGTCCCACTATGAGCATAAGCGACTTCGGTTTGTACTGTTGCCCCTCGATGAAGTGAGTGAAAAAATCTGAAATGGCGGCGCCTGTTTGCCAGTCCACATTTTGGGCGACGGCCAAAAGTGCCGCCAGGAAGCCAGGGATTCCAGCTCCCAAAAGCATCGCCCATGCGTCTTGACTAAGTCGATAATCTTGCGAGGGGGCGGATTTGTCGTGTAGCACGAATGCCATAACGGCCCCTTAGGAAGGCGGAGAATTGCAACATGAGGGGAGTTCAGTTGTGTTGTCAAGTCGTCTCGTCCTCGGATTGTTGTACGTGCTTGCCGGGACCTTATACTTGACTCTTGATTGAAGGCTAGCCGCCCGACTGGGACGGCTCGTTCGCCATGACGGAGAAATAGCGGAGAGGCAGACGCGCTTCACCTCCCCCGGCAAGGAGGAGGTCGGCGAGCGCAGCGCGCCGGGAGGGGGTCACAAGAGGATCCCCACCCGACCGCCAACCGAAATCGGTTGTTGCCGATTACGGCAATCATGATTGGGCCAAGTCGGAAACATCCGACTTGGCGGTGGTCGACCTCCGCTTTTCGAGGGGAGGTAAAGCGCGCCTGCGGCTCCGCCAGCCGTCAAAACCGGGCGGCGACGGTGGCGGCGACGATATGATCGTTGAAGCGGATGGTCGGGTCGTTGGAAAAATCGCGCTGGAATTTGTACTCGAGCCGCAGGTCGCGGTGATAGGCGAACAGATTCGGGAAGATCACCGCCGCGCCGGGAATGACGACAAAATCGTGGCGGCGCTGGGTCAGGCTCCCCACGATGTCGGAGCGGTAGGCGCGCTCGTATAATGTGATATTCGCTCCGATCACCAGCCATTCGAATAGGCCGTGATAGAGTTCGACCTTGCCGCCGCCCTCGAGATAGGCGCCCGGATCGACGTCGATCAAGAGCGGCGTGAGCGTGACGCTGCCCGAAATGTCGCTCCAGCGCACCCAGGGCGAGACGATCAGCAAGTCCTTGGGGGTGAGCCGGAACGAGAATTTACCGACCGCGTCCGCATAGAATCCGCGCTGCGAGGGCCAGAACGAATCGTAATCCCGGAACGCCACCCGGAAGCGCAAGCCGCGATACAGCCCTTGCAAATAATCCTCGAACGTCGCCATGGCGGCCGCCTCGCCGTAGAAGAAACGGCCGTCGAAATAGGTGGCGGCACCGCCCAGCGCCGGGTGAAACAGCAATCCCGGGGCGAGATCGAGAACGGGACCGGTCGCCGCGCCGACGTAGCCGTAATTGAGATCATGTTCATTGGAATGCAGGAGCCCATAGGCCAAGGCCGTCGTGCGCCAGCGGACGTCGGCAATCGTGCGTTCGTCCCGCATTCCCAAGCTCGCGAGCGCCTGCGCCTCCGCGCGGGCTCCGGACGGCAGGTAGCGCGGGTTGGTCTCGCCGACGGCGCCGAGTTCCGCAGTGAATTGTGTCGTGTTCGGCTGCAGGCGCCGGCGGACCCGCTGCAGTCCTGCCTGCGCTTCGCCGTTGCCCGGATCGTTGACGAGGACGCGCTCGTAGGCCGCAAGCGCCCAGCGCAGCTTGCCGCTCGCCTCGGCAAGCTCGGCATAGCGCAGATTGAGCTGGGAATTGGTCGGGTCATGGAGAATCTGGGCATAGACGCGCGTCAGCTCCGCCGGCGCGCCGGGACCGGGCCCCGGCTCGACGGGCTCGGCCGCGCCGACCGGCGCGCCGACCAGCATCGCGGCGACAAGCGTCGCGATGGCGAAGAGAACACGCTGCATGGCCCCTCCGCGCACGACCCAGCTCCCCGCATCGAAAGTACCGCGCGCGGGGGCTTTGCCTAGTGCAAAAAAACCACATGTGGCTGGCGTTATGAGGTGATTCGAGGACAGCGCATAGCAGGGGTTGGGCCGGAAAACCTCGTCGGGTTCTGCCCGCGGCTTCGAATTCGGCGAGGCGTGTGACGCAATTGCAACAACGCCGGCGCTGTTGCTGTGCTACGATCACGACATGGGGGAGTCCGGGCGGGAAACCCCGGGATTTTCGCAGCGGGAGAGCAGGATGCGGGCCGTAGTCGGATTGGCCGCCATCATTGCGTTGATTTCGGCACTGCAGGCCGATCCCGCCGCCACGGAACCGAAGATCGGGGTGGCATCGGCGGCCAGGAACCAGGTGCAGGGCATCATCGGCGGCGGCGTGCGCACGCTCTCGGCGGGAAGCGACGTCTTCCCCAACGAGGTCGTGCGCACGGGCGATGACAGTCTGGCGCAGCTGTTGTTTCTCGACGCGACCAGCCTGAGCGTGGGGGCGCGATCGGAAGTCAAGCTCGACCGCTTCGTCTACAATCCCGAGCGCAAGACCGGAAACGTGGTGATCGAGGCGAGCCGCGGCGCCTTTCGCTTCGTCAGCGGCTCGCAAGCTCCGACCAATTACACCATCAAGACACCGCTGGCGACGATCGGGGTGCGCGGAACCATCGTCGATGGATACATCACGAGCGCCGGCATTCAGATCATCGTGTGGGAAGGGCACGCATTTGTGGCGGCATTCGGCACGAGCCATGATCTCGGGCCCGGGCAGGCGTTATTCGTTTCGGCCAATGGCCAAGTTCATGAAGTGCCGTGGGACGGCACGGCGTTCGACAATCTCTTCAACGTGAACTTCCCGCTGTTCGGAAGGCAATGGGAGCTCGATCCGGGGTTTATTCCTCAGCCCGACAACCCGCTCGATCTCGTCGATCAGCTCAACGCGAAGGGCTTGCAGGGGCTGCCGTTGCCGCCGCCGGTGACGTTTGGAAGGCCCGCGCGGGGCGGGGGCTGATCTTCTACTGCCTGCAACCCGCTACCGTTTCGTTCGCAGCGCGCCGCAATAAATTCCGAATGTGGCCGCAGTGATACAGACTTCCCGGCACTGCCGATGCTAGCGTGGCGACATCGTCAGCCGATGTATCGCGTAGGGGCTCGCGGTGAAGTCATGTGCGTTCGCGGGCGTTTTGCTCGCCGTGTTGTGCGTGAGTGGCGTGGCGGAAGCGGGTGAGCGGGCAGTCACCAAGGCTCCGCCTCCACCTTCCGGTGCCGCCGCACCCGGCGTGTTTTATGCGGGCCTGTCGCTCGGCGGACGCTGGTCCGATACGGACTGGATGACCACGGCGATCGGTTCTCCGCCCTCCCCTCCGAATTTCGGCCCGGCAAATCCCGCGAGTTTCGACAGCAGCACCGTCCGGATCGGCGGCTACGTCGGTTACATGTGGCGGATCGCGCCGACCTGGGCGGTCGGCATCGAGGGCGACATCGGCTGGGGCGACAGCAAGTCCATCGCGGTCATTCCCGGAACCTGCTCGCGGATCGGGTGTGGGGATATCGCCGGCGTCAAGGAAGGTTGGGACGGGAGCATCCGGGGACGTTTCGGATATCTGCTTACGCCGGCTTGGCTGCTTTACGCCACCGGCGGCGTCGCCTGGCAGGGGCTCGGCATCGACGCCAGCTGCAGTGGGTCGAAGGCTGCGTTTTGCAGCACCCCGCATAGCGAATCCGTGTCGACGACGGAAGCGGGCTGGACCCTCGGCGCAGGCCTCGAGGTGATGCTCCGGCGCAACTGGCTGGTGCGGCTCGAATATCGGCTTTCCGACTACGGAAACCCGGGCCACACGTTCTTTGCGAGTCCCCCCGGCGATCGCGTGGTCATGAACGAGTCGCTGAAGACTCAGACGCTGTTGCTGGGCGTTGCATACAAGCTTGGTTCTCCCCCGGCCATCGCCAGGCATTGACGTTCGCCTAGCGGCGGGCGCGCCTCGAGAACGTCCGTTCCGGGATTCCGGCTCCTTATGCGGCGAGCAGCTCGGCGACGAGCCTGGCCATGATCGCGTTGGAGAGGATCACCGGAAGTCCGGTTTCCTTCGCAAGCGCGCGGCGATGATCCTCGGTAAAGCCGATGCAGTCGAGCAGCAGCGCCTGCGCGCCGCGCTGCTTCAGCGACAGCCCGGCCGATCCCAATGTTTCGAGCGGATCGTCGTAAGGACTCGCGGCGGCGAAGATCGGCATGCGCGGCAACACCGCCCACTTGCCGCTTTCCGAATCCATTTGGGAGGGCAGCGGCACGATGACACCGAGCTGGCGATCCTGGACGAGGCCGGCAATCGCCGGCGAAATGATGCGGTCGGGCTCCAATAGCCAGGCCCGCTCGCAGGAGAGCCCGTGAAATTGCCCGGTGCAGAGCAGGAGGATGACGTCGCATCCGTCGGCTTCCAGGGCGGAGAGCTTCGCTTGGATGCCGTCGCGGACCTTGCGGGCGCTCAGCTGCACCGAGCGTCCATCCAGCAGCCGCGTCAGCAAAACCGGGTTTCCGTGCTCGACGCCATAACGCGATCGGATCTCGTCGGGAGACAAGCCGTCGAGCAACCCGCGGTCGACGATCGCGACACCGCGGGGCATATGCTGCTGCAAGATCGGCGCGATATCGGAGCGAGGCGCCTGGCCGATGGTCAAGGTTCCGAGCGTGCGGCCGGACAGCGCCGGCCGCGCGCGCGCATCCTCCTTGCTGACGAGTTCTACCGTCATTTGCCGATCGGGGGCTTTGCCTTGAGGACCGAATCGAAGAAGCCGAACAGCGCATCGCCGCCGATGAAACCCGCCGCCAGCACTTCCATGGAATTGGTCGCCTGCTCTCCCTTGAGCTTGAGCACGGCGACGCGAATGGCGATTCCCGCAAGCACCGCCCAGCCGGCGAGCGGATTGGGAATCAACAATCCGGTCGCGAGCAGCACGCCGAGCTGGCGCCTCGGGCCGCCGATCCATTGAATGATCGCCGCGGGGATCGCCCACAGCATCAGCATGCGCGCCACGTCGGAGGAGGCGCCGGCATTGATCGCCGCCACGTAGACCTTGTCGACGGGAGGGACCAGTCCCTGGGCGAAATACGCCGGGTGCGCGAACCAGACCGTGGGGATCGCGACCAGGAACGCGAGCATGGCCGCATAGAGCTGCTGCTTGCGACCTTCCAGCTCGAAGGCGGGGTCCTTGCCGAAGCCGCGCAAGATGAAGCCGGCCCTCAGGTCGTAGCCCATGTCGGCAAATGCCGGTCCCGTGGATGCGCTGAAGCCGACCAGCAGACCGAGCGCAATCGGCGGGAAACCGATCAGGATGCCGACGATCAGCGTGATCAGCGCCACGGCGAACGCCGGGAACCAGCCGGAATGCATCGCCGCGATGCCGACGATCAGCTCATGCATGAACGCGGCGAAGGCGGCATAGACGATGAACAACGTCAGCATCGGCAGCGACATTTGCGAAATGAGACCACCGAGGACTGCGATGAGGATGGCGATGACCGGATAGCCGATGCTGCCCAGGCCGAGCGCGCGCCCGAGCTCGGCGTCGCTGCGGCCTGCAGCCGCTTCCGCGCCGCCTCGCCGGCTGATGGTCAGGACGACTTGCACCAGGGCAATGAGCCCCGCGCCCACCATGAATCCGTGCGGCACGTAATACCGGCTGATGTCGATTCCGGTGAGCGGCTGTGTATATCCTCGGATGAGCAGGCCGACGCCGAACATGCTCAGCGCCCAGATGTTGCCGATGAACGCCACTCCGAACGCCGACATCGGGATCTTGAACCAGCTGCCGAACATGCCGACCAGAATGCCGAGACCGAGCAGCGCCGCTTTGCGGCCGCCGACGTCTCCCGCCTTGATGGCTTCCGCCGCGGCTACGCCCGGAGGCCAGGCGCCGGTCGCCGGGAATATGCGGGTGTCGAACATCCGGTAAAGCAAATAGGCGTCGAGCAGCATCGAGAGCGCGGCGCCGACCAGCATCGGCAGGATGAGATCGCTTCGCCCCAGCAGGAACGGGACGCCGATCGGCAGCAGCAGGCTGTTGGCCGCCCCGAAGGTCGCCGCGGAAATGGCGCTCTGCGCCAGGTTCTGCACATGAATCGAGCGATAGCGGGCAAAGATCGCAATCGGCACCCGCGCGAGAATCATCGCGACCAGGGCGCCGATGATCGAGGTGTTGGGCGTGACGCCCAATTGCAGGATCAATTGCACGCCGATGACGGCGCCGAAGACGGAAAGAGCGAGCAACAGGACGAACGTCGCGGGCGCGAAGGTCGCCGGATGGCGCGCTCCCGCCGCTTGCGCTTCTGCACTGGTTGGGAGCGGCGCCGTGGAGTTGAGGTCGGTCATCCGGTAGCTCTCGATCGCTGGTTGGTGCCAAACGCTGCGGAGGATGCAAATCTCCGACTTCCGCCCATGCGATTCAAGCCCGGCGGCGTCGCCGGAGCTTCCCGCGGCCCTCGCCAGGTACGCTTCCGCGAGCGCGGTTGCCGGGTCCGGCCCGAACGTGACTTCGGCAGGCCGCAGGTCGTGGGGCTTTTGAATTTGGCCCTGCTCTAATCGAGGTAGAAGAACCCGCCGATCCCAAGGATGACCAGGGCGGCGCTGACGATCTTGGCGATCAAAAGGGGACGGGCGAGGGACTCCATGTCACTCCTATGGGCCGCTCGCTCGGACTGGCTCGCGTGCTGCCGAGCCGCCATTTGCTGGGCGTGAAGAACACTTGGCCCGATCACGCCTTCCTTATCGAGATCGACCTGAACGGCGATGAAACCGATCAGCAACCCGAGCAGGCGATGCCGAGAAATCCCACGATTCGGTGCGCGAAAAACGCCAGCGCCGCCACCCCGAGCACGATGGGGGGCAACAGGTAGATTTCAGTTCTCGAAAGAGCCTTTCCGGCCATGATGCGAGTATGGGCCCGCGACCGTCCGGTTTTCAGCCCGTAACCGAATTGTGGCAGCACCAAGGGGCCCACTACCAGGTCGCAGACTCGCAAGTATGGTTGTGATTTAATGTTGGCGCGCGGCGGGAGTCGAAGAACACGCGGAGTTTGGGAGGCGATCATGCTCGGCAAATCACGTTCGACGATGCTGGCGGCGGCGCTGCTCTGCCTCGCGCTGCCGGCATGGGGCCAGGACTGGACCCAGCGGTTGCCCGACGGCAAGGGCAAGGAAACCGTCGCGGCCATCTGCGCCGGCTGCCACGAATTTTTCAGCCGCCTCGGCGCCGGGTACACGCCCGAGGGATGGCGCACCGTGATGCGGATGATGATCAACCAGGGCACTGCGGTGCCGCCGGACCAGATCGAGACGGTGACGCAATATTTGATCGCGAGCTTTCCGGAAAAACCCAAGCCGGCCGGCGTGACGATCCCGGGACCGGTCGAGGTCTCGATCAAGCAATGGCCGGTCCCCACCCCCGGCTCGCGCCCGCACGATCCGCTCGCGACCGCGGACGGCGCCATCTGGTACACCGGCCAATTGGCCAATGTGCTCGGCAGGCTCGATCCCAAGACCGGCCAGATCAAGGAATATCCGCTCAAGACGCCGCATTCCGCGCCCCATGGCCTGGTCGAGGATAAGGACGGCAACATCTGGTACACGGCGAACGCGGCAGCTTCGATCGGCAAGCTCGATCCCAAAACCGGGCAGGTGACGGAATA